>JYMV01031915.1_pt1 | contig 10541 bp, 10 predicted proteins | sample 338911 | NCBI WGS metagenome assembly JYMV01 (sample SAMN03354496, study PRJNA234377) | hydrothermal vent metagenome | biome: Deep sea; feature: Hydrothermal plumes at the Eastern Lau Spreading Center, Western Pacific Ocean; material: Seawater | place: Tonga | collected 2009 | depth 2000 m m
GCGGCAATTAGAGCCAGGGTCGGGACCGATAAGGTGCTGCTGGGGCTTTCCGGTGGCGTCGATTCTTCACCTTGCCTTTTGCTCACTCCCACTCAATAGTTGCAGGAGGTTTGCTGGAGATGTCGTAGGCGACGCGGGAAACGCCGGCGATTTCATTCATGATGCGGCTGGATACGGTCTCCAATAGTTCAGGATCTAGTCGCGCCCAACGTGCGGTCATAAAATCGATGGTCTCGACGGCTCGCAAGGTAATCACGTAGGAATAGCGACGCGCGTCACCTACTACACCGACGGATTTTACCGGCAGAAAAACCGCGAAGGCCTGGCTCACCTTGTGATAACAATCGGCTCTGTGCAATTCTTCCATGAAGATGGCATCCGCTTGCCGCAGGATGTCGCAATACTCCTTCCTAACTTCTCCCAACACGCGTACACCCAGACCAGGACCAGGAAATGGATGTCGATAAACCATGTCGTAAGGGAGACCGAGCTCGAGACCTATCTTGCGTACTTCGTCTTTGAATAACTCCCGCAGCGGTTCGACGAGTTGCAGCTTCATATCGCTGGGCAGACCGCCAACATTGTGATGGGATTTTATCAGCTGAGCCTTGCCCGTCTTCGAGCCGGCAGATTCGATCACATCCGGATAGATAGTTCCCTGCGCCAACCAGTTTACATCCTCCAGTTTTTCAGCTTCTGCCTCGAACACCTCGATAAAGGTATTACCGATAATTTTCCGCTTCTGTTCCGGTTCATCGACACCGGCAAGCCTGGAGAGAAACAATTCCTCTCTATCCGCACGGATCACATGCACGCCCATGTTCTTGTCAAAGGTTGACATCACCTGGTCGCCCTCTTTTAGGCGCAGCAAGCCGTTATCGACGAAGACACAGCTCAACTGATCTCCTATCGCCTGGTGAAGCAGTGCCGCCACCACAGAAGAATCGACGCCACCGGAAAGCCCCAGCAGCACCTTATCGGTCCCGACCCTGGCTCTAATTGCCGCGATGGCGTCTTCGATAATATTGGAGGATGTCCACAGGGCATCACAGCTGCAGATATCGCGCACAAACCGTTCCAGAATGCGCAGCCCTTGCAGAGTATGAGTCACCTCCGGGTGGAACTGAATACCATAGAACGAACGTGTTTCATCGGCCATGGCAGAGACAGGTGCACTCGCCGTAGCCGCGATGATTTTAAACTCCGGCGGCACCGCAACGACCTTGTCACCATGGCTCATCCATACATCCAGTTGTGGCTCACCGGAATTCGTAATCCTGTCTTCGATGCCATCGAGTAATTTATTGCTCGCGGTAACATCGACTTGGGCGAAGCCAAATTCAGATTTGGAGGACGCCTCTACTTTGCCACCAAAGTGCTCGGCCATGGTTTGCATGCCGTAGCAGATACCGAGAATCGGAACACCGGCAGCATACAGATAGGCAGGCGGCCGGGGTGATTCGGAAGTATTGGCAGATTCCGGACTGCCGGAAAAAATGATGCCTTGGGGAGCAAAGTCCTCGAACGCGTCTGCGGGGGCGGCATAGTCCCAGATTTCACAATAGACCCCCAACTCGCGAATGCGTCGCGCGATGAGTTGAGTGTATTGGGAACCGAAATCCAGAATCAGAATCTTCTGGCTGTGAATATTAGCTGATGTCATTAACATCCATTTAACTATTTATCTAATGGGCTAAAAAATGTCTCGTGCCTGCTGACTCGGGATGGCCCATCTATGGGTGCAAGACGGGGCAAAGGCAGTCTCAAAAGCGGAGCGTACACATAGTACGTGAGCATTTTGTGACTGCCTTTAACGAAGAATTGTGCCCGTAGAGGGTTCATCATCCCTAACTCACCCGGTAATTTGGTGCTTCTTTGGTAATACTAACGTCGTGGACATGAGACTCTGACATACCCGATGCCGTAATCTTGACGAACTGGGTCTTCGTGCGCATCTCGGTGATATCGCCGCAGCCGGTATAACCCATGCTGGAACGGAGCCCGCCCATTAACTGATGCACGATCGCCGACATCGACCCCTTGTAGGGCACCCTGCCTTCAATGCCTTCCGGAACCAGTTTTTCGGTACCCGACTCTATGTTTTGAAAATAGCGATCACTGGAGCCTTGAGAATGTGACATAGCACCCAGGGAACCCATTCCACGATAGGCCTTGTAGCTCCTGCCCTGGTAGAGTTCGACTTCACCTGGGGCCTCCTCTGAGCCGGCGAGCAGGCTGCCGATCATGACCACGTGGGCGCCGGCGGCAATTACCTTGGCGATATCGCCGGAGTATCGAATACCGCCATCGGAGATCACACACACTTTGGAGTTCTTTAGCGCCTCTACCACATTGGCTACGGCGCTAATCTGCGGCACACCCACACCGGTTACGATACGGGTGGTACAAATTGAGCCGGGGCCGATACCTACCTTGACCGCATCGGCTCCGGCCTTTGCCAGATCTTTCGCCGCATCGGCGGTGGCAATATTACCTCCGATGACGGCAATTTCAGGATGCGCATCTTTGATATACTTGACCTGATCGAGTACGCCCTGGGAATGACCGTGAGCGGTATCAACCACCACCACATCGACACCCGCCTCGATGATCGCATCCACTCTATCTGCAGAGTCAGCGCCGGTGCCGACCGCTGCCGCCGCCCGCAATCGACCCAGATTGTCTTTGCAGGCATTGGGAAAGTCTTCCGATTTTCGAATATCCTTGAGGGTAATCAAACCGCGAAGCTCGAAGCCACCGTTCACCACCAGGATTTTTTCAATACGGTGGCGGTGCAATAATTCCTTGACTTCGTCCAGTGCGAAATCTTCACCCACAGTCACCAACCGGTCCTTCGGCGTCATGATCGACGCAACATCGGCATCGAGATTTGCTTCAAAGCGCACGTCCCGGCTGGTTACGATACCTACCAGTCCACTGCTGTCCAACACTGGCAAACCGGAGATATTATGTTCCGTCATCAGCGCCACCGTATCACGGACGGTCGCCGTTACCGGAATCGTTATTGGATCCTTGACGACACCACTTTCATATTTTTTAACGAGGAGTACTTCCCGCGCTTGCTTGTCTACACTCATGCTCTTGTGAATCACACCGAGGCCGCCTTCCTGCGCCATGGCGATGGCGAGCCGCGATTCGGTAACCGTATCCATGGCAGAAGAAACCAGTGGAATGTTCAACACAATTGCTTGTGTCAATTGAGATTCGAGTCTTACGGTTTTGGGGAGAACATTGGAGTGAGCAGGCAGGAGCAGAACATCGTCGAATGTTAGAGCCTCTTCAGCAATACGTAACATAGGATTTACCACCATCCACAAAAACGGCATTATACAGATAGTGTCTAAGCTTGTATAGATTCTACAGTTCGGCGACGAATTCGCGGGCCGGCAACGCCTATTAAGACTGGCTCAAGGGGTTGTAGCGTTCGTAATATTTCCCTGCCAGGCGAATCGTGACGAACAATGAAAAATACACATAACCCGCTGCAGGAATCGCGCTTTCGTTCACGACCAATGCTACCAGGCAAGATAGCATCGCTGTCAGGGCGACAACAATCCAGGTCAATCTCATACGCTTGCAATAGTAGACCGCGTATTTCGTTAACACCAACTCCTGTTCATGCCTGAGTGAATTCTGATAGAGACAGATGATGACTGATAGAGCCACCAGCCCCAGGGCAAAATAAACAAATAGTTCCGCCATGTCAGACCAAAGCATTGCAGGTGGTTCGGTTCCCAGCATTCCGCGTAACAAATAGGAAACAGAGAGTTGGATCACCAGCTTTATTGGATACACGAAGATCAGCATCAACATAACCAGCCCGAGACTGAGATAGATGGTCAGTGAATCCTGCAATCCGAAAGTCCGACTCCAGTTAGAATGAGCCAACCAGATCGAGCCGATGACGCTGGCGCTGATAATAAATGCCGGTATGTCTCTGGAAAGCAGAAATAACTCCTATGGGCTGCGGGGAATTTCGTCGATACTGATAACCAGCATGGTAAATGCGAAGGCGAAGGCCGCGTCCACAAAGGTTTCGATTCGGGTCATGTTTTCGCCGCGCATGGTCCGACCGGCGTCCTGGCGACAGGAATCCAGAAACGATTGAGATAGTTGATCCATTACTATTCAAATTCCACACGGGCGAGGGCAATTCCATATTCACCGGACACCGAGTAGAGCAGGTAAATATCACCATCTTGCTGATAAATGGTGGGATCACGCAATTGATTAGCCCGCTCATCGATATAACCCCGACGCGAGGCTTCGATGGGAAGATTTACGCCTTCGAATTCGGTTGCCGGGCGTAATACTTCCACCGGCTCCGATTCCTTCCAGCTCATCCAGTCACCATCCATGGCGATGACGGACATGAAAACACGCTCGGGTGCGTGACCCGCCTGGGTCCAGAATACATGTAAGTTGTTGTCCCGAATCAACAAGGCGCTATGGCGCATGTTGTCATTAAAAAACCGTGGCCCCTGCTCAAAATCTCTCAGCCCATCTCGTGACCGATACAGATAGCCCGGCATCGCCAAGGCATAGTGATAGCCGCCGTGCTGAATGACCCGAAAATACGGTCGACCCAGCACCTGTGGTTTGCCCTCGAAATTGATGCCGTCTGAAGATAAAGCCACCCGCGTCAATTGCCGACCCACATCACGGCCATGGATATACATGATGATCTGCTGGTTGTCCTGGTCTATGTGCACATCGGGTGAGGCGATGTGAGCGTACAAAGCGGCGCTGGTGCCGCTCGCCAGTGAGCACGGAGGACAGGTGGTGGGGAAATAACTCTGCTCCAGTTGCAATGAGCCTGGCTCGTACATAGTCCAGGGGCCGGTCACCGCATCGGCATACGCCAGGCGGATGTAGGTGCCACGATGGTCGGCAAAATACAGATAGTATGTGCCCAGGGGATTATCGATCCAGTCTGGCACCTTGATTAGCGACGGGCCCTGAATATTGCTACCCATACGCCCATCCATATGCGGCACGATAATTGGGCCATTGCCGAGCCGCGTAATGCGGGGAGCCGCGGGGGTATCGGAGAACGCCATATTGGCGAGGACAGCTGCTGTAATCACGCTGCCGAGAAGCTTATAAATAAAGTTTTGCATGGCCGGTCTTGGTGCTCCTGATGTCGCTACAGGGACCGTATTAGAATATTAACCGGCTCTCGTTTGCAAGGCTTTTACGCGGCCCTCGACCGCCTCAGCGCTTATTGTTAGTGCGGGTTATTGAATCAAAACTTGCATCAGGCCCGGCCACAATTTAACCTGCCCTCTTCCCTGGCCAACAAGCCTGACTACCGGCCGAATAAGCAAGCATGGATACAGAACAAAAAAATCCTGGCTCCTCACTTCGGGCTATCATCCGCGAACCGACCCTGCACTTCTTCCTGATCGCTGTGGCTATTTTCGCACTCTATGCCATTACCCGGGACGACAATGAAAACTTACTGGAAATCAGTCAGCGAGAAATCGACGCCAGGATATTCCTGCAGGAGCTAAGTCGAGGCGAAGAACTATCCGCAGAACAGCGCCAGTTAATTATTTCCGTTTACGTGGAAGAGCAAATACTGGTGCAGGAAGCGCTGGCGATGGGACTGGATAATGACGTGCGCATTCATGACATGCTGGCCCAGAAAATGCGCCACGTATTGAGTGCCAATGTAATCCAGCCCAGTGCTGAAGAGATGGAGGAATTTTATCGGCGCAATCGCCTTCGCTACGAAATCATGCCAATAGTCACGGCGGATGAAGTGGTTTTCGATACCACGGAACCGCTTAGCACAGAGGTGATGGCGCTGTTGGAAAACCAGGCGGAACCGGATGCCCTGTTGGCAGTCGAAGCCGGAACTGTTTCGGTATTACCGCGAGTGAATCGCGTCGATCTCAGCAATATTTTCGAAGATGAGTTTTCGCAAAATGTATTTGCTACCAGTATTAACGAATGGATTGGCCCCTTCGCCAGCAATCGTGGTCAGCATTGGCTTAGAGTGACACAGAAAACCGCAGTACGGATTCCTCCACTGGAAGAAATTATTGACCGGGTACGGCTGGACTGGATCGGCGCAGAAGAGGAGTTGCGATTACAGCAGGAAATAGACAAATTGTGGGAGCGCTACTCCATTGTTATTATCGATGATGTCTGATCTGCACAGGCGCTACACAGTGTCACGTAGGCTCTCAACGCAGCTGTTCCTCATTTTTATTTGTCTATTGGGCGCACAAGCCAACGCTCACGACATCGATGTCACTGGTGTTGCCCGCGTGTTCATGGACGAAATGCCTAACAATCAATATCGGCTGTCCATCGTCGACCAACAAGTCCCGCCCCTGTTTAACATCGAACGAATCTTGCCGGCACGCTGCGAGGGTCTCGCGCCCGGGAATTTCAATTACCGATTTCAATGCGATCCAGCGCTGAACGTGGACGATCGAATCTCCTTTCCCTGGTCTTTCCAGGGTGTCGTGCTTGTCGCCAACTGGCGCGATGGCAGCAGTGTCTCCGGCTTTTTCCCCGGTGATGGTATCAGCATCGAAGTGCCGCTGAGTGAGTTAAGGGCTGGCGCCGGCTCGCTCGGCAGCTTGGCAACCCGCTATCTGCAACTGGGAGCCGAGCACATTTTGTTCGGTATCGATCATCTGCTGTTCATCCTCGGAATGTTGTTGTTATTACAAGGTTTTTGGAAGTTAATACAGACAGTCACCGCCTTCACCGTTGCTCACAGCATCACCCTCGCCTGCGCCGCGTTGGGAATATTCCCGGTACCAAACGCGCCCATCGAAGTGTTGATCGCGCTATCGATCATGTTTCTCGCCCGTGAAATCATCATGGGGCAGCGGACACTGGTACATTCGAGGCCGTGGGTAGTGGCCTTTGCCTTCGGCCTGATTCATGGCTTCGGTTTTGCCAACGCCCTGGGTGATATCGGTCTCAGTGAGGCGGACATTCCACTGGCCCTGCTATTCTTTAACCTGGGTGTAGAAGCAGGTCAGGTCGCCTTTATTTCTGTACTCATAGTTGCTAACTTGCTGATCACGAAAATTCTCGCGAATTTATTGCGTAGTGCTCACCGCGGTCTGGCCTATGGCCTGGGCGGGATCGCTGCCTACTGGTTCGTCGAACGCCTACCCTCGTTGTTCCTGGTTTAAGGCCAGGTCTTGGGAGCCCAAAGCGGCATGTCACCAATACAAAAATTTGATGTTGTCGTGGTTGGGGCAGGATTCGCCGGCATGTATGCGCTGCACTACCTGCGCAAGCTTGGCTTCGCGGTGCGGGTGTTGGAGATCGCTAAGGACGTCGGGGGAACCTGGTATTGGAACCGCTACCCCGGCGCTCGTTGCGATGTCGCCAGCCTGGAATACTCCTATCAATTTTCGGAAGAACTGCAGCAACAATGGCACTGGAGTGAGAAATACGCAGCCCAGGCTGAAATTCTCGAGTATGCCAATCACGTTGCCGACCGCTTCGACCTGCGCCGGGACATTCAGTTCAACACCCACGTTAGTGCCATGCACTTCAGCGCAGCAAACCCCAGCGCTAGCAATCAAGGGGGCGGCGGTGTCGGCTGGCGGATCACAACCGATAATGGGGAAATCTTCCAGGCCCAATTTTGCATCATGGCCACCGGCTGTCTGTCCAGCAATAATATTCCGGATTTTCCCGGCCTCGATGATTACCAAGGCCTGCTATTGCATACCGGCCAATGGCCACATCAAGAAGTAGACTTCGCCGCTAAGCGCGTAGGCATGATTGGCACCGGTTCCTCAGCGATCCAGATAGCGCCGTTGATTGCCGCAGAGGCCGACTCCCTGATGATTTTTCAGCGCACCGCGAGTTATTCCATCCCGGCACACAATGCCAGCATGGATGCTGATCATGAGAGAACGATTAAGGCAGACTACGCCCGTTTTCGCGAGCAAAACTCCCAACGCTATGCCGCGCTGAACAATAATCCCAATTCCGTGCCCGCGCTGGAAGTCTCCGCAGCAGAAAGAGAGTCAAACTACCAGCAGCGGTGGGAGGCAGGAGGACTGCCGTTTCTGGCCAGTTTCAGCGACCTGGCTACCAGTCTCGAAGCCAACAAAACTGCCGCGGAATTTGTTCGTAACAAAATCCGCGGGATAGTCAAAGACCCCATCGTGGCCGAACTGCTGTGCCCGCAAACCGTGATGGGTTGCAAGCGACTGTGTGTGGACAGCGACTATTACCAGACATTTAACCGCGACAACGTCAGCCTCATCGATGTCAATGCCTGCCCCATCGAGCGCATCACCAGCGCCGGCATCAAGACCGCGAACCAGGAATACGTGTTCGATGTCCTGATTATGGCCACCGGCTTTGACGCCATGACTGGCGCGTTATTGCGTATCGATATACGCGGCCGGGACGGCTTGAGCTTGCGCAAAAAATGGCGAGACGGCCCGAAAAACTACCTGGGATTGACGGCAAATGGATTTCCCAATTTTTTTACCATCACCGGCCCCGGCAGCCCCTCGGTGCTGGCCAATATGATCGTAGCGATCGAACAACACGTGGAATGGATTGGTGATTGTCTTCAACACCTGCGTGCAAATTCAGTTTCTACCATCGAGGCCAGCAGTAAGGCTGAGGACCACTGGGTCAGGCTGGTTAATAAAATAGCCAATAAGACCCTGTTCCCCAGCGGCTGCAATTCCTGGTATACCGGTGCCAACATTCCCGGTAAACCCAGAATTTTTATGCCTTATCTCGGCTATCCGTCCTACGTGGAGAAATGCGAACAGGTTGCGAGTACCGGTTACCGCGGATTTGAATTAGGGAGCCTCTGATTGAGCTGAACAGCCACAGATCGGCTGATCCGCGGTTTGACCTGCATCAAACGATTAAGGCCGCTCGTCGCTGCCGAACGCAAATATAGTGCGTCTGCAGGCCGGCCTCCTGTGCAGAATAAACTAAAATACCAGTTCGATGGCTTAAAATATTGCTGAAATTCTGCTTTAATCCAGAATCTCCTGGTGTTCACGCAGTGCTGACTCGGCAAAGCGGGAACGCCCGAACAGATGACAGCGCCAACCTGAATCGAGACTTATCATGCAAAAGCGACACCGCCTCAAATTCTTCTTTCTTGCCACCTGCTTATTCTTCGCTGCCAACGCCAACGCCGATATCTGGGACGAAGTGGAACACGGCTATGCCGACAGCGACGGCGTCAGGATACACTACGCAACCGTTGGTGAGGGTCCATTGGTGGTCATGATCCATGGCTTCCCGGATTTTTGGTATAGCTGGCGTCACCAGATGCAAGGCCTGAAGGAGCATTTCAAGGTCGTCGCCATCGATCAGCGCGGTTACAACCTCAGCGATCAACCGGAGGCAGAGGCCAACTACAATATGCGCTACCTGATTGGTGATGTGGCGGCTGTCATCACACATTTGGGGACAGACAAAGCCACCATCGTCGGCCATGACTGGGGCGGAATCGTGTCCTGGCAGTTCGCCTTTGCGCTGCCGCAGATGGTAGACAAGCTGGTCATCCTCAACCTGCCCCACCCCAATGGCCTGGCCCGTGAGTTAGCGAATAACGCGGAACAACAAGAAAATAGCAGCTACGCCCGCACCTTTATCGAGGGTTCACCGGCTGATCCGGATATTCTGTTTGGTGGGCCAATGACCGCCGAGACCCTCTCATTCTGGGTTTCGGACCCGGATACCAGGGCACGTTATGCCGAGGCGTTTGCACAATCCAGTTTCGATGGCATGCTGGCATATTACAAGCAGAACTACCCCAGGGCCGGGACTAACACGCCAGCGCCACCCCCGGCTCCGCAACTCGACGTGCCATTGCTGGTCTTTCACGGGCTAAAGGACACGGCCCTGCATTCGGATGGCCTCAACAATACCTGGGACTGGAACGACGGTGATACCACCATCGTCACCGCACCGAACGCCAATCATTTCGTGCAGCAGGATGCGGCGGAGCTGGTCACCAGCACCTTGAAGTGGTGGTTGCTGGCAAGACCCTGAATCGCAGTCGGCCGCTGAGGGCGGCAAGCTCTATGCCACGGCGCTTACAGCCGTTATGGATAGTTAAATATTTCATTGACATCTGGCCATTTGCCGGTAAACTGCCCGCAGCTTGAAAGATCGCACTCTATTTATACCCATTTCGAAGTTTTCTACGTACTGCCTCGTCCTGAACTTATAAGTATCGGCCCTATTTCTAGCACGCACTCCTGGTTTCCAGGAATAATCATTATATTTACAGGATAATTAGTATGTCTGACAAAATTACAGGAACAGTTAAGTGGTTTAACGAAAGCAAAGGCTTTGGATTCATCGAACGCGAGGGTGGCCCGGATGTGTTCGCACATTTCAGCGCAATCTCAGGTTCTGGCTTCAAGACCCTGGCGGAAGGTCAAAAAGTTGAATTCCTCGTTACCGATGGTCAAAAAGGCCCACAGGCCGAAGATATCGTAGCTCTCTAGGGAGTTCAGATTTGCAGGCCTTGCCCTGCAACCGCTGATAAAAGG
>JYMV01014481.1_pt1 | contig 10536 bp, 7 predicted proteins | sample 338911 | NCBI WGS metagenome assembly JYMV01 (sample SAMN03354496, study PRJNA234377) | hydrothermal vent metagenome | biome: Deep sea; feature: Hydrothermal plumes at the Eastern Lau Spreading Center, Western Pacific Ocean; material: Seawater | place: Tonga | collected 2009 | depth 2000 m m
ATTCCTATAAATTTACCATACGTATAAAAATAACTATAAATCCCCCTTGGTTTTAAAGCCAAGGGGGATTTTTTGTGTTTAATATAATTTAAATGGTGTAATCATTTTCAGTGAAAGCCTATTTAGGAAATAAATTATGCCTGTCATTAAGTGCGATTCAGTTTTTAAAATTTTTGGCGTGAATGCTAAAAAATTGCTGGACAGTTCGAACGGAAATGTGGATGCCAAAGCGTTTCAGGATGCAGGCTGTGTTGTCGGTGTCAATAATGCCTCTTTTGAAGTCAACAAAGGTGATCTCTTGGTGGTTATGGGTTTGTCTGGCTCAGGCAAATCAACACTGCTTCGTTGTATATCAAGATTAACTGAAGCGACTGCAGGTAAAATTTTTATCGATGATGAAGATTTATTGGCGTTAAGTGAGAAGAAGCTAATTGAACTTAGACGTAATAAAATGGGAATGGTGTTTCAAAGTTTTGCCTTATTGCCTCACAAAACCGTATTAGAAAATATTGCTTTCCCTTTGCAAGTGAAAGGCGTCAGCACACAAGACAGCATTAAAAGAGCCATGGAAATGGTTGACCTTGTTGGTCTTAAAGGACGGGAGAATAATTTCCCACGGCAATTATCTGGTGGTCAGCAGCAACGTGTAGGTATTGCTCGATCTTTAGCCGTTGAGCCTGACATTTGGTTCTTGGATGAGCCTTTCTCGGCTTTGGATCCATTAATTCGTAAAGAGATGCAAGATGAATTTCTACGGCTACAGGGTGTTTTAAACAAAACGATATTGTTCGTAACACATGATTTTGATGAGGCGCTTCGTCTTGCTGACCGTATTGCCATTATGAAAGATGGTATTATCGAGCAATTAGATACACCGGCTAACATCGTTCTTAATCCTGCCACTGAGTATGTCCGTAGATTTACCGAAGATGTACCAAGGGAAAAAGTGCTTAAAATAGAGGCTGTGATGGATCCAATAGACCCTTCAGAACAACTAAGCGATTTAAAGGTCTCTAAAGATGCAATGATTGAAACTGTTGCTGAAAAGGTTCTTATTCAAGAAAAACCTGTTGCGGTTATAGATGCTAATAACAAAATTGTTGGAGCCGTGCACTCTTCTAAAGTGATTCATGTGTTGTTTGGCAGTAAAGCTGAAAAGGGTGATAAAGGTTAACTCTACAATTATGAATTACTTAACAAAACATCCTAAATTATTACAATTTGCTTTTCTATTAGTTGTATTTTTTTCATTTTGTTTCACAATTAACTCATCAGAAAATAATATTTTTTGGCGTTTGCCTTCACTTATAAAAGGTTTTCCATTGTGGATTGATAATACAATGGAATATTTGATGTTCGAGTGGCTGCCAATTCAGGTCTATGATCCCGAAATTGAAGAATTTGAACAGAAACCATTATTAAAAGAAATAACTAGGAGCCTTTCATATAGTATAAACTTTTTGATTTTATTTCTTCGTGACATCCTTCTGGGCGGGGTTGATACCATCGCTGCTGTTACAAGCTGGGATTGGGTCGATAAAAATAAGTGGGCACATTGGCCTGCACTTCCTTGGACTGTGGTTGCCGGCGGCGCAATTCTTTTAGGTTATAAGCTTAACGGTAAAGGGCTTGCACTCTTGGCAGCTTTTTCAACCATTTATATCTCCGCCTTTGGTCAGTGGGAACCTTCCATGCAAACGCTTTCATTTGTAATGATTGCTGCGCCAATTTCTTTTATTTTGGGATTAATTTTTGGAATTTGGGCGTATAAGAGTCAGGCGGTCGAAGCAATATTAGATCCTTTGCTCAATGTAGCTCAGACTATGCCGCATTTTTCTTATTTAGTACCAGTCGTGGTAATGTTCGGAATAGGTGATCATGCCGGTGCGATTGCAACCATCATTTTTGCCACCCCACCAATGGTGCGTCTGACTCTGTTGGGACTTAGAAGGGTGCCTCCTGAAGTTGTGGATGCGGGTAAGATGAGTGGTTGTAGTAATTTTCAACATTTGTTTAAGGTTTTAATTCCAACGGCAAGACGAGATATTTTAATTGGCGTAAACCAGGTGATTATGCAATGCCTGGCAATGGCAGTGATTGCCTCCTTTATTGGTGCTACGGGTTTAGGTTGGAATTTATTGCTTGCACTTAACCAGCTCAGAATTGGACTGGCGTTAGAATGTGGTGTTTGTATTGTACTGATTGCTGTGGTTTTGGACAGGATGTCTTTAGCTTGGGCAAACAAACAAACTGATTATTTTTCTGATCTTACTTTTATTCAGCGTTATAAATTTTCATTACTTTTTCTTGTCATTTTATTAGCAGGATCTCTATTAGCGTATATTGGTACTTTCTTCTTTAAAGAAGGTTTTAATTATCTTTATATCGTTCCACATAATAAAGGTTTCACAACCGAACCTTTTTGGCAGGCAGGCGTTGATTGGATCTGGGATACTTTCTTTTTCAGTCTAAAATCTTTTAATGTATTTCTGATCACCAAGATTCTAATGCCAATGAAAAACGCTTATCTTGGTATGCCGGTTGCTGCGACCTTTTTGTTGGTGATGGGCACCGGTTATATTATAGGCGGAATTAGATCAGCACTTGTTGTTGGCGGATTTTTATTATTTATCGCTCTGACAGAATGGTGGGACAGGGCCTTAATTACGGCTTACATGGCAACATTTGGGGTCATTGTATCGGCTATAATTGGAATAACAGTTGGCTCTTTATGTGCTCAAAACTCGTTTGCTTCAAAAGTGATTTTAGCTATTTGTGACACATTTCAAACCTTTCCGTCCTTCATTTACTTAATTCCAGTGATTATGCTTTTTGGTGTAACCGATACATCAGTCTTAATTGCGGTAATTGTCTATGCCACGATCCCTGCCACCCGTTACACGGTGGAGGGGCTTCGTAGTGTACCGCAGTCACTACAGGATGCTGGCTCAATGTCAGGTGTTACCCGTTTGCAAAGATGGGCAAAGATTCAATTACCCCTTGCTTTTCCGCACATGATGTTAGGAGTTAATCAAACTGTTGTTTTTGCATTATTCATGGTGATCATTGGTGCTTTCATAGGTACTGACGACTTGGGACAATTTATCTTAAAAGCGTTATCAGATAAAGCAGGAACAGGTAACGGACTGACGTTAGGCCTTTGTGTCGCCTTTATTGGTCTCGCTGTTGATAACTTAATTCGTACTTGGGCGGAAAAAAGAAAAGCTATTTTAGGACTAAATTAAAGCATTCCTTCAATCCAAAAGGGGTTGCTCATTATACTGATGGAAATGGATGCAATTCTGAATGAATCCATTCGCCTCTGAGGACCTGGATTTCAATTTTCTTCCATTGGATGTGCCGGGGACCTTTGAACAAAGGAGACTTCCGTTTGTCATATGATTTTGGTGTAGAACAAGCAGCTAGAATTGGTCAAGCCTATGTACCAGGGTTGCCCACGCTTCCAATAGGTACTGAGAGATATACTATTCGGGGGGGTGGTTCCCAATCTCTGCAAATAGCGGAAGGTGATCGCATCCAGGTTATTGACCGAGAAGGATTGCAGCCTGGCGAAATTCTCCTGTTCAATTCTAATGGTATTAGCCAGGCAGGTTTCCTTGGAAGTGACTCCGGCGGAAGTGCAACTGGCCTTCAGTCAATCGTTAAAAGTCAGGAAAAAAGCGCCCAACGCTTGGACACAATGTTGCAAAAATTAGGATGTGATCTTAATTCCGCAGAGGTTGTAAAGATATTCGAAGAAGCTTCACCTTCAGGTAATACAGTCAATTTTGTGGCTGAGTGTGATGGCCTCTTGGTCGTTTGTGCCCCGGGCGAACAAATGCAAGCATTTGTAATTCTTTATGTCCATCGCACGACGACGTCCCATGGCAAACCGGAACTCTCCGCACCGCCTCCACTGGCTGACCCGGGCTTAGATATGAACATTCAGCCGGGTAACGCCAATGCCTATAAGATTAATAAAGGACAGTATATTCAAATTATCGATGTAAAAGGGCGCGAATGTTCTGATTTCCAGGCGTTTGATATACGGGCTCTTGATCGCGGTATGGAACGTGAGATTGACCCAACTACCACGAGATCTCTGATGGGTTCTCTATACCCAACACCCGGCTTATTTTCAAAGTACTTTAGTGTCGACCAAGAACCGCTTATTGAAATAGTTCAAGATACATGTGGTAGGCATGATACCTTTGGTCTAGCGTGTACAGCCCGCTATTATGAAGACCTTGGATATCCGGGGCATCTAAATTGTTCCGACAATATGAGTATTGAACTCGGAAAATTTGATATTCATCCGCGGGCTGGTTGGCCCGCCATTAATTTCTTTTTCAATACCATGCTAGATGACGCTAATGTCCTTGGCTTTGATGATCCGTGGTCGCGACCAGGCGACTACGTCATGCTGCGTGCACTTACCGATTTGGTTTGCATTTCCACTGCTTGTCCGTGTGATGTAGATTCGGCTAACGGATGGAACCCGACAGATGTCCAGGTGCGCGTCTACAAAGAAACAGAAGACTTTAAGCGTTCAATTGGTTGGCGAAAAACACCGGAGGCCGATGTGGAAGAAACAAAAAATACGGCATTTCACGATTGCTTCGCGCGCCACACGCGCGATTTCGTTGAATACAATGGTTACTGGCTTCCAAACCAGATGACAAACCATGGTGCCATCTCCGAATATTGGGCATGCCGAGAAAAGGCGGCGATTATGGACCTTTCTCCATTAAGAAAATACGAGGTTATAGGCTCAGACGCCGAGGAACTCATGCAGCTTTGCGTTACTCGGAACATGAAGAAACTCTCTGTTGGTCAGGTTGTCTACACGGCAATGTGCTACGATCATGGGGGAATGATCGACGACGGCACTGTTTTCCGGCTAGGTGACAACAATTTCAGATGGATTGGCGGTAATGATGAAAGTGGCCTCTGGCTCAGAAAACAGGCCGAGAACAACGGTCTTAACGCATGGGTAAAGTCTTCGACTGATCAACTCTGTAATGTTGCAGTACAAGGGCCCCTATCGCGCGATATTTTGAAATCAGTCATGTGGACCCCTCCGACACAACCAAATATCGAGGAACTCCAGTGGTTTCGCTTCACGGTTGCGAGGATTGGTGATTTCCACGGGGTTGCATGCGTCGTCAGTCGTACCGGTTATTCGGGTGAACTGGGCTATGAGGTCTTTTGTCACCCCAAGGACGCGCAAGCCATCTTTGATGCGATTTGGGAGACTGGTGAACCCATGGGACTTATTCCTTTAGGTCTGACCGCGCTTAACATGCTCCGTATTGAATCTGGACTGATATTTGCGGGTTACGAGTTTTCCGACCAGACAGATCCGTTTGAAGCTGGAATTGGCTTTACGGTGCCACTCAAAACTCAAGAAGATGATTTTATCGGCCGTACCGCAATTGAAAAGCGTAAGGCACATCCACAGCGTAAACTGGTTGGCCTTAATATTAAGGGTGGCCTCGTTCCAGGGACTGGCGACAGCATCTGCATAGGGAAGGCGCAGGTAGGGACTATTACTTCGGCCATAAAGTCTCCTATCCTTGGCAAAGTTGTGGCGTTGGCTCGGATAGATGTGACCCATGCTGATCCCGATACGGAAGTCGAGGTGGGTCAGCTTGATGGGCAACAGAAGCGTTTAAAAGCGACCGTAACGACCTATCCCCATTTTGATCCAACCAAGGAGCGTGTAAAGGGCATTTACGAGTGAGCTCCATACCACAGATGCGCATTTGCTCTATCCACTTAACAAATCCGCAAACCGATTAGGTTTACTACCTTAGCAGTCTAGCGTATTTTGCCTCTCCCAATCGCTAAGGTCTCGGCAATAGCTTTCCCATTCCTGGTTCTTTAATTTCACATAGCTGTCAATCAACTCATTGCCCAGGCATGCCCGCACTCTGCTGCTTTTATCCGTCAACCTGATGGCATCAAGCAGGTTGAGGGGTAGTTTTTTTGTACCACGAGCCTTATGTGGTTCGGCATACATATCGATGTCCAAACGTTGGCCGGGTTTTCGTTTGTTTTCAACACCATCAAGACCAGCAGCAAGTATTGCAGCCTGACCCAAATATGGATTCACTGCGCCGTCCATCAAACGAAATTCGAACCGCCCGGCGTCTGGCACCCTGATCATGTGAGTGCGGTTATTGCCGCTCCAGGAAACTTTATTTGGCGACCACGTCGCACCAGATGCTGTAACTGCGGCATTAATACGTTTGTAACTATTTACCGTTGGATTGAATATGGAGCACAGGACCGTTGCATTGTGGATCATACCTCCGAGAAATTCGTAGGCTAGAGCCGACAGACCGTTTTCCTCCGACGCATCAAGGAATAAGTTTTTCTTGGCTTCTTGGTCCCACATGGATATGTGCGCATGGCAGCCGTTACCAGTCAAATTAGAAAATGGCTTGGGCATGAAAGTAGCTCGCAGACCGTGGTTCTCAGCCACCGACTTAACCATGAATTTGAAGAAGGTATGACGATCCGCCGTCTTCAGGCAGTCATCAAACTCCCAATTCATTTCAAACTGACCATTTGCGTCTTCATGATCATTCTGGTAGGGGCCCCAGCCAAGAGCCAACATGTGATCACATATTTCTGAAACAATATCATACTGGCGCATTAATGCACTTTGGTCATAGCATGGCTTATCCCTGGTATCGTGTTGATCGGCAATAGCAGTGCCATCCACATTTACCAGAAAATATTCACATTCCACGCCCGTTTTCATTTGCAAACCCTTGTTCGTCGCCTTTTCAATCTGACGCTTTAGAGCGATCCGTGGCGACGCCCCGACCGGCTTACCCTCCATCCATAAATCGCCTGCCAGCCAACCGACATCACGCTTCCATGGAAGTTGAATCAAACTGCTGGGGTCAGGTATCGCAAACATATCCGGATGCGCTGGGGTCATATCAAGCCAGGCCGCAAAACCTGCAAAACCAGCACCCCCTTTCTGCATGCCTGAAATAGCTGAAGCCGGTACCAGCTTGGCGCGTAGAACACCAAATAGATCGACAAAGCTTATAAGAAAATATTTTATGTCATTTTCTTTAGCTATCATATTAAGATCAACTGCCATTTCCAACTCCTCCAAGGCAATACGCTCTTTCAATGAGAGAAACAAAAAGGGTGCCGGCTTGTGACCGGCACCCAATTAAAAATTATGATTATAGTAGCCGATCGTCAATCTGCGTCCAGCGCGTTACTGACATTGGCAGCGTCACCATACTTCTGGACCTGTTTCTCGTATTTTTCCTTTTCCCAGCGGCTTTGCCAAATATGCCAGGCAATCCAGGTAACAACTCCTATAACCACCATTAGGCCTTCTGACCCCTGAAACGGATAGATTGCACCAACGTCCTTCAGATCTACGGCCCAAGATTCAATACCGGTTGTAGACATCATTCCTCTCCTTTTTTTCTTTGCCTAAGGGCAGTCATTACACGAGGTTCTTTTGGGTTCCGCGAACCTCATCGGAAGCTATTTTCTGTTCCTGATTAGAAGCAAAGTCTAACCCGAGCAACTCGACCTCCTTGGGAATTCTCAACATTCCTGCACCCGCAAGAATTTTTGCGACAATCCAACCCGGCAGGAACCCTAAAACACCAAACATGATTACGGCGCCTAAGAATTGACCTAAGGGATTTATTGCCGCGTATCCCTCAAAGGGTGAACTTGGATGCCCCCAAAGAACAAAACCACAAATTACCACACCGGCAAAGCCGGCATAGCCATGCACGGCAACCGCACCGACCGCATCATCGATCTTGAAGCGGCGCTCGACCCAGAAATGCATCTTGTAAGCAATCCATGTACCGATACCACCTATGATCATCGCCTGAATGGGGTGGTAGAGGTCATTACCTGCTGATGCTGTAATGATACCCGCCAAACCACCCGAATAAGTCCAGAATGCGTTACCCTTCGAGACCATATAAGCCACCAACATGCCTCCCGACAAAGACATAACAAAATTGACTGTAATCGCACCCAATGTTGTAGGCGTGAGATAAATAGTCGTTGCCGTCCAAGTTCCACCCTTTATCAGACCTCCTATCCCTTCCGGACTGATCGCCGGCACATTACAAGCAACGTAAAAGCCCCAAAAACCAGTGTAGATTAAGAATAGACCAAGACAAACCATCCAAGGATTATGCGGATGAATGTCCCGTGGCGTACCATCAGCGGCAAATTTGCCAAGTCGGGGGCCGAGTACAACCAATATACCTAATGCAAAACCTCCTGCGATCGCATGGATGACGCCGGACGCATAGGCGTCATGATAACCCAAAAGCTTGACCATCCAACCAGCCGAATGCCAGCCCCAGGATGCATCAATGATCCAGGCCACTGAACCAATCACAACAGCCAATATCCAGAATGCGCCGGAATTGATCCGCTCAATCACGGACCCTGAAACTATAGAGGCCGCCGTCCACGAGAATAATAGAAAAGCTGCCCAGAAAACACCCGTAATCCTGTCTCCCAGATTCGGTCCCATGGTGGGGGACCAAGGTGTATTTGCCGCCGCAGCAGCCGTCTCAAGTCCTCCGGTAATAAAGGGACCATTCGGGAACGCCCAATATAGCCACCATCCAAAGTAGAAAAAGGTGACGGTTACCAAGGGAATGATCATCGAATTTTTCATAAGCGTGTGCATATGATTACGCTGGCGACTGGCACCAACCTCGTACATGCAAAACCCAACATGGATCAAAAACATCAACGGTACGGTCAACCAGTAATAGAATTCGGTAAACACCGTTGTAAGCGCAGCAAGATTGTTTTCCATCAGAATATCCCTCCCATTTGCGACCTGTCGGCCTTTCCGACCGTATTATCATTCACTCAAGTTGAACCGTCACTTGTTAGACGCGTCGGTTACGAAACAACAATGAGTCAATAGAGTTTACACCAAAGACAGTTAAAAACCAGTAGATAAACAATAAATAACGAACCTATACCAATCTCAGATAACGATGAGCCTTCTTAGTTGCTGGTCAATCTACTCAGCAGCAGTGGGCTGCTCCACACGGTCCCCATCAATTAATCGGCGAATTGCCCGGCGGGCGTGAGTAAGTGCTTTATCTGCAGGAATGACAACCAATTCTCGCTCCGGGTCCAATTCCAGACGAGCCTGTTGAACTTCCATTATTTCTTTATCCTCCAAAAAAGTTGGATAGATTTCTTTATATAATTCCTCAGTCGCCTTTGGCTCATCGGTGCGGAAACCGTTAGAAATTGACCAGAAATAGTGAAATGTGTTTTCGGTTTCTGGGGTTGCACTATGAAAAACCCGGGTGTGGAAGCCTGGTTGATCCTGGTTCTCCTTAGCTCCCTTGCCAGTATTGATTGCGCCTGTCCACTGTAATACAGAGCAAGGCACGACATACTCTAAATCCCACCAACGATCTACATTACCTCTCAAATTTGCCGCTTTTACATATGAGGGTGGTGAGGGTGCATCTAACATCCAGCGGACAAATCGAACACCGGTTTCAGTTGGCGTGACTTCCATTTCCGCGGCAACATGGGCACTCGGATTGCCGCCGATCGTCTTACGATGTACATAGCCCAAATGACTTAAATCCATCAGGTTATCTATCATCATTGCGGTGGGGCCATTTATTCGGTTGGTCGTGGAAGGGAAAGTCGATAATCATATCTTCATCTGCTTGGCCAGGATCACCCATCCAGATCCAAATGAATTGTTGTCGCTCAACTAACGGATAGCTGCGTACCATCGTTTGCGGGGGAATTTTATTGGTGCCTGGGATTTCAACACAAATACCATAACCATCGAAGATCAAACCATGATAGCCACATTCGATTCCACTCTCGACAACCCTACCTTGGCTAAGCGGAGCGCCCCTATGACAACAACGATCTTCTAGAGCCGCTGGCCTACCATTGGCATCTCTAAAGAAAACAATCGGCTCGTTCATTATTGTTCGACCAACGGGGCTGTCTTCGAGTTCTTCACTCCAAGCAGCTAGATACCAAGCGTTGCGTGCAAATGGTTCAAATGCTTTGTTGATCATCTCAACCTTCTGTAATTTCAGACGATCTAGGCGCAATACACGTGTATCGGAGCGCTATACCCTGAATATTGCCTTGTCATCTCCTCGGGTCAAAAAAAACCCTTTTACCATAGGGTTAAGCTAATCACTAGTCCATCCCTCTAACAGGTGATTACCGATGGTTATTCAAACAGGAAGATCCACAAGGAAAAGGATACTTAGAAAAGAAATTTAAACGGTCAGAAGTAGAACAGTAAAAAGTCGAAACCATACTATCGAATTGTAATTAATTCTTATTCATTAACACTCAATCGTTCGATATAAATTATTTTCAAAAAGCGAAGGATACCAATCGTCAGACAAAATTAAACAAATTGCACCATGTTAATCAATGATCACCACCCTCTATAAAAGCCATTTCATACTTAAAAATGCGGACGGTTTTCATCTATTTTTTTTCCGAAGATTCTTATTC
>JYMV01014748.1_pt1 | contig 10536 bp, 8 predicted proteins | sample 338911 | NCBI WGS metagenome assembly JYMV01 (sample SAMN03354496, study PRJNA234377) | hydrothermal vent metagenome | biome: Deep sea; feature: Hydrothermal plumes at the Eastern Lau Spreading Center, Western Pacific Ocean; material: Seawater | place: Tonga | collected 2009 | depth 2000 m m
ATTGCCATCAAAAGGATCTACAACATCCTCTAAAGCAGATCGCCCAAGGACACGCTCACCTAGAGGCTGAATGATTTCTCCAGCATCCACTAGAGAAGTGACATTCACACCCTTAAGAGTTCCACAGTCTTCCTCTTGTATAATGATATCCTGGGCCACATCAACAAGCCGTCTAGTCAGATAACCCGAATTAGCGGTTTTAAGCGCGGTGTCTGCGAGACCTTTACGCGCGCCGTGAGTTGAAATAAAATATTGAAGAACCGATAAACCCTCACGGAAGTTTGCGGTAATAGGAGTTTCGATAATTTCGCCAGATGGCTTAGCCATCAACCCGCGCATTCCAGCTAACTGCCGAAGCTGCTGGACACTACCACGGGCACCAGAATCAGCCATAATAAAAATGGAATTAAAATCGCCTTGGATTTCACCACCTCCAATTTTCTTATCCTCCTCGGCCAACTCATCAAACATTGCCTCTGAAATTCTCTCCGTAACATGAGCCCAGATATCAATCACCTTGTTATAACGCTCGCCATTAGTAATAAGCCCATCTCGGTATTGCTTGTAAACCTTAAGCACCTCTTCATGCGTTTTATCAACAATAGGAACCTTATTTTTCGGAATACGCATATGGTCAATCGAGACTGTAAGCCCCGCTTCCGTCGCGTATTTAAATCCGAGGGACTTGACCTCATCCAAAAGACTAACTGTTTTTTCACTTCCGGCCCGCAAAAAGGATTCCCCGATTAATCCAGAAAGCGCCTTTTTATCCATCAATTGATTCACTAAAGAAAACCCTACCTCGCTTGGCAAAACCTCACCGAGAATAACGCGACCTGTCGTTGTTGGAATAAGTTCTCCTTTCATTCGAACAAGAATCTGGGCCTGCAAATCCAACTCATCAGCATCATATGCGGAGATCACTTCTTTCGAGCAAGAAAAGATTTTCCCCTCCCCTTGCACACCACCACGGACCTTAGTCATGTAATAACATCCCAACACCATATCTTGAGACGGAACTGCAATAGGCTTCGCATTCGAAGGAGAAAGAACATTATTCGAAGACAGCATAAGCAACTTAGCTTCAACTCGTGCCTCCATTGAAAGCGGCACATGAACAGCCATCTGATCACCGTCAAAGTCTGCATTAAAGGCAGTACAGACAAGAGGGTGAACCTGAATAGCCTTCCCTTCTATAAGGATGGGCTCAAATGCCTGAAAACCCAAACGATGCAAAGTAGGCGCGCGATTTAAGAAAATTGGATGGCCCTTAACCACCTCCTCAAGAACCTCCCAAACTTCTGAGCGTTCTTGCTCCACCATTTTTTTTGCAGTCTTGATTGTAGTGGCATACCCTTTTTCCTCAAGACGATTAAATATAAACGGCTTAAACAATTCCACCGCCATCTTTTTTGGCAATCCGCACTGGTGAAACTGAAGATGAGGACCAACTACAATAACAGACCGACCGGAGTAATCGACTCGCTTCCCCAGTAAATTCTGACGGAATCTACCTTGCTTACCTTTCAGCATATCACTAAGCGACTTTAATGGTCTTTTATTTGTACCGCGAAGTGTTCTACCCCTTCGACCATTGTCAAATAAAGCAGCAACCGCCTCCTGCAACATTCGCTTTTCGTTACGAACAATAATCTGCGGTGCTCTCAACTCCTGTAGGCGCTTTAATCGGTTATTCCGATTAATGACCCTGCGATAAAGATCATTTAAGTCCGATGTAGCAAACCGACCGCCATCCAGTGGAACTAATGGCCTCAATTCTGGCGGGATAACAGGAACTACCTTAAGAATCATCCAGTCAGGACTGTTTCCTGATTTACGGAACGCTTCGATTATCTTAAGCCGCTTTGCAATCTTACGTTTATTCATCACCGATTTTGTAACAAGAGCCTCCTCTTTAAGGCGAATTGATTCCGCATCAAGGTCTAAAGACTTTAGCATTTGATCAATCGCCTCGGCCCCGATCATTGCCTTAAAAGTATCAGGATACTCAAGCTCTACCTCACGAAACTCTTCATCTTCTAGAAGTTGACCTGGCTTATAATCTGAATCACCTGGATCTATCACCACGTAATTCTCAAAGTAAATGATCCGCTCAAGGTCCTTGAGACTAATATCCAATAGGTGGCCCATGCGGCTAGGAAGCCCCTTAAAAAACCAGATATGGGCGACCGGACTTGCCAACTCTATATGACCCATCCTCTCCCTACGCACCTTAGAAAGAATGACCTCGACACCGCATTTTTCACAAACTACGCCCTTGTGTTTCATGCGCTTATACTTTCCACAATTACATTCCCAGTCTTTAACCGGGCCAAAAATTTTAGCGCAAAACAGCCCATCCCTTTCCGGCTTAAAGGTACGATAATTTATAGTCTCTGGTTTCTTGACTTCCCCATAAGACCACGAACGGATTTTTTCTGGCGAGGCAAGACGAACCCTCATCGCATCAAAAGAGATAGGGTTCCTTGGTTTATCAAATAATGTAAAACTATCCACTAAAGTTATCTCCTTCTAAACAGTTAAATAGCATTTAAAATCAAACCACTCTAAAAGCAAATCGATCACAACAAACCAAGCGAGGTAATTTATTTTACAGATTCAACAAGTTCTACATCTATAGCTAGACTCTGCAACTCTTTAACCAAAACATTAAACGACTCTGGAAGACTAGGAGTAGCAGTGGTTTCGCCTTTGACTATAGCCTCATACATGCGCTTACGTCCTTCCACGTCATCAGATTTAACGGTCAGCATTTCCTGAAGAGTGTACGCGGCACCATAAGCTTCTAACGCCCATACTTCCATTTCACCGAGTCTCTGCCCACCAAATTGCGCCTTCCCGCCTAGTGGTTGCTGAGTCACGAGTGAGTAGGGTCCAGTTGAGCGAGCGTGAATCTTATCATCAACCAGATGATGAAGCTTAAGAATATATATATAACCGACCATTACTTTTTGGCGAAAGAACACCCCCGTACGACCATCCGTAAGACGCTCTTCACCTGTAGGAGAAAACTGCGTTCCCTGAAGCAATTCCCGAATATCTTCTTCCTTCGCTCCATCGAAAACGGGTGTTGCCATATGCCTACCAAGCGCACTCGCAGCCATTCCCAAGTTAGTTTCCAGAATCTGCCCTACATTCATTCGAGACGGAACACCGAGCGGATTAAGTATAATTTCAATCGAAGTTCCATCTTCCATGTATGGCATGTCTTCCTCGGGAACGATAGTCGAAACAACTCCCTTATTTCCATGCCGACCAGCCATCTTATCACCAACCTGCAGCTTACGCTTCATAGCCAGGAAAACTTTCACCAATTTAATCACACCCGGCGACAACTCATCGCCTTTTTGCAACTGAGCAACCTTCTCCTTCAGCGCAACCCTTAGAGCCCTTATCAGCCTTCCACTACTTTCCTCCAACCCCTGAAGCTCATTTAAGTCAACATCCTTTACAGAAATCTGAACCATATCCTTAACACTTAATTCTTCAAGCAAATCATCACCAAGAACCTCTGATTTTTTAAAATCTCGACGCCCTATTTTTATTGACTTGCTCACGACCTTTCCGGACAAAATAGACCGCATTCGTTTTTTTGTTTCACTTTTAATAATCTCGATTTCGTCATTAAAATCTTTTTGGATCCGAGCAACCTCTTCCTCTTCAATCAAAATAGTCCGAGAATCTTTATTAATGCCTTTTCGAGAAAAAACCTTTACATCAATCACCGTTCCACGAATACCGGGTGGAACCCTTAACGAAGTGTCGCGCACATCTCCTGCCTTTTCTCCAAAAATCGCCTTGAGAAGTTTTTCTTCCGGACTTAACTGAGTTTCACCCTTTGGCGTGATTTTACCCACCAGAATATCACCTGGCTTAATTATTGCGCCCACGCGGATAATACCGCTTTCATCAAGATTTTTCAGCGCATCCTCTCCAACATTTGCTATATCTCTGGTAATTTCCTCCCTACCCTGTTTAGTGTCCCGCGCCTCCACATTAAACTCTTCAATGTGTATAGAAGTATAAACATCCTCTTTAACCAGCTTTTCACTGATAATTATCGCATCCTCGAAGTTGTACCCATCCCAAGGCATAAACGCGACTAGAACATTGCGCCCCAAAGCAAGCTCCCCCTGCTCAGTCGATGGACCGTCAGCTATCACCTCACCCTCTTTAATTTTTTGCCCCGACACTACGATAGGTTTTTGATTAACACAGGTATTCTGGTTTGACCTTTGATGTTTAGCCAAAGTGTAAATACTCACCGCTGAATCAAGATAGTCGCTGCCGTTAGTTTCTTTGTTACGTGATTTTTTGACATCATTACGAACAACAATGCGTGTTGCGTCAGCACTGATAACCTCTCCATCATTTTCGGCAATAATAACTGCCCCAGAATCACGCGCCACAATAGCCTCCATACCCGTCCCAACTAAAGGGGCTCTCGGTTGAACCAAGGGCACAGCCTGCCGTTGCATATTAGAACCCATTAATGCTCGGTTCGCATCGTCGTTCTCTAAAAACGGAATTAACGATGCAGCAACACTAATAAGCTGTTTTGGCGAAACATCCATGTAATCAATTTTGCTACTTTGAGATAAAATAAAATCACCACCCTGACGGGCCGACACAACCTGATCCCGAAACTTGTTATTATCATCAAGCGCAGCATTGGCCTGCGCAATGACATATTCATCTTCGACCATCGCCGTATGAAATTCCACGTCACCTAAAGCCAATCCATTTTCAACCTTCCTATAAGGCGTTTCAACAAACCCATACTCATTAACCCTGGCATAGGTACTCAATGAAGCAATAAGACCGATGTTGGGTCCCTCTGGAGTTTCAATGGGACACACGCGCCCGTAATGAGTCGGGTGAACATCTCGCACCTCAAACCCAGCCCGCTCGCGCGTCAACCCACCAGGACCTAACGCACTCAGTCGGCGCTTATGAGTCACTTCAGATAGAGGATTGGTTTGATCCATAAACTGAGATAGCTGACTACTTCCAAAAAACTCTTTCATTGCCGCGATCACAGGCTTTGAATTAACTAGATCATGTGGCATCGAAACATCTAGATCTTGGATGGACATACGCTCAATGATCGCCCTTTCCATTCTGACAAGCCCTATTCGGAATTGGTTTTCAAGCGACTCACCCACAGCTCTTACGCGTCGGTTGCCCAAATGGTCAATATCATCAATCGCGCCAACTCCATTTCTCAGGCCAATCAAGAACCTCATCACCGCCTTTAGATCCTCTAGGGTCAACAACCGGTTTTCGATCGGAATATCAAGCCCAAACTTCTGGTTGAGCTTCATGCGACCCACAACAGAAAGATTGTATCTCTTAGGATTGAAAAATAGATTCCAAAATAGCGATTTTGCTATTTCAGGTGTTGGAGGGTCGCCTGGACGGAGACGCTTGTATATTTCCCTTATCGCGTCTATCTGATTATCAATTTTAGATATTGCCAACGTATCTCTGATAACCGTATCAAGCAATTCTTCGTCCACACGAAGAATTTTAATTTTTTTTGTTCCATTTTTAAAAATAAACCCCAAAAGCTCTTCTGTTATAACTTGATTTGTTTCTGCAAAAACTTCTCCCGTCCCCTTATCCACTATCTCATCAAACAAATAACAACCTATTAAACCTTCAGGGTCTATCTCAACCTTCACAGACTTAGACATGCGACTCAACTTCCGCATCACAGCTGGAACAACTTTCTTATTCGCCTTTAGAACAATTTCATCAGTTTTTGGATCAACGATATCCTCCAAGACCTTATGCCCTATCAACAAACTCTTACTCGAAACAAAAGCACGCTTATCCTTACCAGAAAGACTAATCGTCTCAATCTCATAAAATGTTTCAAGAATCTCCTTTACCTGCATTCCAAAAGCCTGCAAAAGGATTGTCGCAGGAAGCTTCCTTCGTCGATCAATTTTTACGTGGAGGATATCCTTAATATCAAATTCGAAATCAATCCACGAACCACGGTCTGGAATAATCCGCGCAGAATAAAGGATTTTTCCACTTGCATGAGACTTTCCCTTATCATGCGAAAAAAAGGCCCCTGGCGAACGATGCATCTGACTAACAACAACTCGCTCGACCCCATTAATCATAAACGTCCCATTCGAACTCATCATTGGCATTTCGCCCAAAAATATTTTCTGCTCTTTAACCTCCCGGACGACATTACTGACAATCTGAGTAACTCCCTGCCCTCGAATCACATCAATCACTTCTGAAGTAATCTCAGTACGCGCAGGGAAAAGCACCTTCCCCGTCGCGGGACTCTTAAGATCCTCTACAATATATTTACCCAATAAACCTTCTATTGTTTTAGCGTTAACATCAACAGCCTCACGATCAAACAACACCAAACGCACCACCATTCTTAGGGGATCAGAGTATGTTAGCTGTTTCTGCCGACATTCCCTAAGTGCGTGCTTTTCTTTATAGATAACCTCCTGCCCACATTCATCACAAACTTCACCCGGACCACCCAGCTCACCATAATCCCCACAACCACACTCCCAAGACCCAACCTCAAGCCCGACATACTCAATCTGAGCGTTCACATTAAGGTCAGAAATTGGAAAAACATCATGGAAAACTTCCTCCAAACCTTTTAACTTGCGATGTCTGGGAGCAACCGTACGCTGCATAAAAGATTCAAAAGATTTTTCTTGCATCTCGATCAGATTTGGAATATCTACAATCTGAGGTATTTTTGAGAAATTTTGCCTAATTCGCAGGACATACTTATTCAAACCTTTATTTTAAAGGGATTAGAAAAAAATAACGACAGAATCAAAAAAAATACTACTTTACCTCTACCGTCCCACCCACTGCCTCAATCTTCTGCTTAATCTCAGCAGCTTCTTCTTTCTTAACACCTTCCTTGATAGGCTTCGGCGCACCCTCAACCAAGTCTTTAGCATCCTTCAAACCTAAGCCAGTTATCGCGCGCACCTCTTTAATCACCTGAATCTTCTTATCTCCAACCGCAGCAAGAACAACATCAAATTCCGTCTTTTCTTCTCCGGCACCAGCGTCGGCACCCGGCGCAGCAGCAACAGCAACTGTTGGCGCAGCAGCAGTAACCCCATATTTCTCTTCTAATTCTTTAACAAACTCCGACATTTCCAACACTGTCATACTGTCAATAAAGGAGACAACATCTTCTTTTGCAACGGCCATCACGACCTCCTTTCAATAAATAAAATTCTCGAACTTAACTCAAGTAAATTTTAATAAATCACCAAAACCGTCCTCCGCCCTCAATGCAAAGCGTGAGCGGAAAAAACAATTCAACCTGTTTCTTTTTTTTCTCGAATCGCGTCAAGAGTCCCAACAAGCTTACGCAGCAAAGAAGAAAATACCCCTGCAAAGTTGGTCGTCGGACCTTGAAAAACCGACAGCATTTGCGAAATCAACTCTTCTCGCGAAGGCAATTTCGCAAGAGCTCGAACCTCATCCGAAGAGACCTTTTTACCCTCAACCACCCCACAAATAATTTCTGGAGATTTAGTCGCACCGGACTTGGCAAAATCTGCTAGCGCTTTAGCAGGAGCAATCACATCCTCAAAACCAACCAAGATGGAAACCGGACCCTGAAAATCTCCACCCAAAACCTCAAGAGATGTGTCCTTCACAGCCCTACGGGCTAAGGTATTTTTCACAACACGAAAATCCACTGATCGACTTCTCATATGAACACGTAACGCCGTGATCCCCTCAGCGTCTATACCTTGGTAATTCGCAACCACAGCTGATTTAGCTCGAGAAAAAATACCGTGCAACTCTTCAACCACTTCAACCTTAACTGAATTTACCACAAAACAACCTCGCTATTGACTGAGTAGCTTAATAAAATTCAAAGCTACTAAAAAAAACATGCCTAAACACGCCCGCCCCCTTATATCAACTAGACACAAACGCAACCCTGATCCCAGCCCCCATGGTTGAGGAGAGAGAAACAGCCCTTACATACTTACCCTTACTCGACGAGGGCTTCAAACGAATCACTTCCCCCATAAGCGCATTAAAATTCTCCGCTAAATCCTCCACTGAAAAACTAGCCTTCCCAACTGGAGCGTGAACCGTTCCCGCCTTGTCGACTCTAAAATCTACCTTCCCCGCCTGAATTTCTTCAATCACCTCTTTAACACTAAAGGTAACCGTTCCTGTTTTTGGATTTGGCATCATTCCACGAGGACCCAAAACCTTACCAAGCCTCCCAACGACACCCATCATATCTGGCGTAGCCACAACACGGTCGAATTCCAACCAACCATCCTGAATTTTTTTCATCAGATCTTCGCCACCCACAAATTCCGCACCAGCCTCTCTAGCCTCTGCCTCTTTTTCCCCCTTCGCGAACACCAATATACGAAACTTTTTTCCCGTTCCCCTCGGAAGCAAAACACTTCCCCTAATGTTCTGATCCGCCTTACGCGAGTCCACACCCAAACGCACAGCAACGTCTACCGACTCGTCAAACTTAGCCTGAGCCGTCTCCTTTGCCAAGGTCACCGCTTCCATCAACTCATATTCCTTTAGAGCCTCTACTTTTTCAAGAGCTTCTCTCATTCTTTTACCTAGCTTTGCCATCCACCTTTCTCCTGATCTATTCAACCTTCGACTTGAATTCCCATGCTTTTTGCAGAACCCTCAATAATCCGCGCTGCCTGCTCGACAGTATTCGCATTCAGGTCTTCCATTTTAGTTCGGGCTATTTCTCGTACCTGCTCACCGGTAACAGTACCTACAAATTCGCGGCTGGGATTAGAGGAACCTTTCGCGATACTCGCGGCTTGCTTGAGGAGAATCGACGCGGGTGGCGACTTTGTAATAAAAGAAAAAGTTCTGTCCTTATAAACAGAAATAATCACGGGAATAATCATTCCTTCCTTGCCCTGGGTTTCCGCATTAAAAGCTTTACAGAAATCCATTATATTAACCCCATGCTGCCCCAGAGCGGGCCCAACCGGCGGCGACGGAGTCGCTTGACCAGCAGGAATCTGCAACTTAATTAAAGATTCTGCTTGTTTTGTTGCCACGTAGTCCCTTTCTAATCTCTTATCAATTCAAAAGACCGAAACCCCTCAAACGGCCTCGACCTGAGGGAATTCCAATTCGACCGGTGTAGCCCGACCAAAAATGGAAACCATCACTCTAACCTTACCCTTACCCTGATTAACCTCATCAACCGTACCGTTAAAATTAACGAACGGACCATCTATGACGCGCACATTCTCACCCTTCTCAAAAGAAAATTTGGGCCTAGGCTGCGAAGTTTCTCCACTTATCTGCCCTTTAATTGTCTTCACCTCCTCTTCCGACAACGGGACAGGCTTACCCCCGCCACCAAGAAAACCGGTAACCTTCGCAGTATTCTTGATCATGTACCAGATATCTTGCGACATCTCGACGCTAATCAAAATATACCCAGGGAAAAACTTTCTCGAAGAAATCTTCTTTTTCCCCTTACGAATCTCAACAACGTCCTCCACGGGAATAATGATTTCTCCCAGAGCTTCCTTGCTCGAAGAACGCTCAAACTGCTCCTCGAGATTAGTTTTCACTTTTTGCTCAAAACCAGAATACGTGTGAATCACATACCAGTCCTTATTTACATTGACCTCAGACATTCAAAAGCGCCTCAACAATTTTAGACAAAAGCAAATCAACTAATCCCAAGAACAGAGCCATAAGAAACACCACCACCAGAACCACTGCTGTCCCACCCATGGCTTCTTTCTTTGAAGGCCAGGTAACCTTCTTAACCTCACCCTTAACTTCCGACAAAAACTGAATCGCCTTACTCACCATTTAAAACCCACTTAAACCCATTCAAAAATTCAATACAGGCCAGGAGGGACTCGAACCCCCAACCACCGGATTTGGAGTCCGACGCTCTAGCCATTAGAGCTACTGGCCTATTCGCATTCCAAAATGAAGGAAAATCCGACCAACAATTAACTTAAACACCTAGCCCGCTCTGCAAATCACATGGCAACAAACAGCCGACCACCACCCTACTTAGTTTCCTTATGAAGGATGTGCTTTCGACAAAACCTACAATACTTCTTAAACTCCAAACGCTGAGTCGTTAGCTTTTTATTCTTGGTTGTTGAATAGTTCCTACGCTTACACTCAGTACAAGCCAAACTAATAATATTTCGCATAACCTTAAAACCTAAATTGTTATTTCAAACCCAACAAGAAACCCACTTTAGCCATAAAGCAAACTAACAAACCACAACACCTCAACCAAACATGTTAGAGTAAGCCCACGATCGGGATTGAACCGATGACCTCTTCCTTACCAAGGAAGTGCTCTACCCCTGAGCTACGTGGGCATCTGATCCAAACCGGAAATCCAACCACCCGCATCACCAATCAGGGTGGAGCGGGAAACGGGACTCGAACCCGCGACCCTCAGCTTGGAAGGCTGACGCTCTAGCCAACTGAGCTATTCCCGCACTGCCCTAAAAA
>JYMV01043063.1_pt1 | contig 10536 bp, 5 predicted proteins | sample 338911 | NCBI WGS metagenome assembly JYMV01 (sample SAMN03354496, study PRJNA234377) | hydrothermal vent metagenome | biome: Deep sea; feature: Hydrothermal plumes at the Eastern Lau Spreading Center, Western Pacific Ocean; material: Seawater | place: Tonga | collected 2009 | depth 2000 m m
TCCCTCGTGATTTCCGCCGATCTGTTTCAGAATGCGCTGGATGTCGATGGGCATATCACCATCACTGTTGATCTGGATTTCGAACTGCATCTCGGAGTGACGCTCATCTCCCTGCCGCTCACGGTTGCCATCCGGGCGAACCATCTTCCACTCGAAGACCCGTTCACCGTCCTCATCTCCGCCGAAATGATACACCTCGATGTCAGATGTTGAGCCTTCAGCACCTTCGACACCATCCAGGAGATGACGGATCTCATCGGGCAACTCTCCGTCGAAATCATCGGCGTGAATCATGATCACCTTGGCGTTACCGGATTCTCCGAACTGGAAATCACCGCCGTGCTCCCGGTGCAAGTTGACGTCATCGAGATCACCATCGAATCGCATCACGCGTTTGATGATTCGACGCTGACCCTGGCCGTCGTCCTTTCCTGCACAGCGGGGGCATGCATCCCCTTCGCTGCAGCCATTCTGGCACTCTTTCAGGACATTCCCGAAAGCAGTCCGATCTCCACCGATGGATGTCGAGCCCTGGCAGTTGGCACAGATCAGGCCGGCACCATGGTTCATCGGCATCGCGATTCCCAGGTGGCCTTCGACCGACTGGACAAATCCCATCATCTTGCCGCGATCCATCATCTGACCGCGGCCCGCCATCGCTCCACGGCCCATCACCTGACCGCGACCCGACATCGCTCCCCGGCCCATCGTCCGGCCACGCATCGCCATGCCCCCGCGACCCATCGTGGCTCTGCGGTTCATCTCAGGCTGACCACGACCCCGCGCGCCTCGGCGGTCCCTCATCACCTCAGCACCGCCTTGCGCGGCACCACGCACGATGAAGACTCCATGATCCGAATTGCCCGGGACGTTGCTACCCATCATCCGGCCTGCGGGAGCGGATCGATCGAGATCCACGATCACTTCAACATGATGATCAGCGCCCATCTCTCCAGGCACCATTCCTGCCGCACCGCGACCCGGCCTCATCCCAGGTTGTCCGATCCGGATCCTACGTTGCTGGACCACCGGAGCCGCTCCGGGTTGATCGCCATCGGTGCGAAACATCCGCGGCATCCGTGCGTCACGATCTTGATCGTCACCACCACGGTTTGCGCGATTTCTTTGCGGACGACCACGCTCAGAACGGCCTCGTCCCTCTCTGTTACCTGCTTCGTTCCGATCCCGCCTCTGGTGCAATTGTTCCAGTTGCTCCTCGACTCGACCGATCTCCTGATGGAGTCGCTCCAGTTGTTCGATAAGGTGCTGGACCTGTTGATCCGCTCGATCATCGCCGTGACCTGTGTCTCGATCCTCGTCAGCACCGAAGTCATGTTCCTGGGCGAATGCGGACTGTCCAGGGTGGACATGGATGCATGCTGGCAGCACGAATCCGCAAACGAGCAGCAAGAAGCCGTAGTAGATGGGTGATTTCATGGTGGCGGGTTCCATTCCTGGTTAGAAGCGCTTGGGCTTCGTTTCCTTGATCTTGATCGGCGCCAGACCTCGGGATACCCCTTGCCTGACGATTTCGATGTGCTGGTCATTGTTTTCATGGAGTCGAAGTAAGTGATTCTGCGCATCCTCGAGCGACCCGATCGGGGTCCCATCGATGGCCGTGAGGACATCATGGGTCTTCCAGCCAGCGGCCTGCGCCGGACTCCTGTCTCGGACGCTGGATACGATGACTCCGCCCTCGATCAGCCGCGGCAGATGTGCTCGCAAGGACGGATGCAACTCCTCGAGGGTCAGCCCCAGAGGCTCGATGGAAGCGCTGCTTCCCGAACTGTGACTCTCGAGGATGACCTGGCCATCGCGGGTGATACGAACCTGACTCGATGTACTCCAGCCACGCTCTTCTCGCCCTGGAAACAGTCGCCGATCCAGGCTGGTCCTTCTCGTCCATCCTCGACCGGGAGGAAAGCGACGAAGCAATTGCTGTTCCATTCTTTTCATCTGCTCCTCGGCCCTGCGGATGGCCTCGAAGGGATCCTGACGACCGCCAGGAGAAATTGGATCGAACGGTCCCGGAAGCAGATCGATGGCGACCGGTTGGCCACCTATTTCGATGGTGACCTTGCCTTGTGCATTCCGACCCGATCCGGGGACAGGGATCTTGCCGTCAACAGGGTGTTGAAGACGCTTCCGCAGCTCCAGAACTTCCAGAATTGACCGCGCTTGGGCCCTCACTTCCGGGTCCTCGCTGGTGAGCGCCCGCTGCAATCCCGCGCGAGCTGACTCCCCTGCAGCAGTCAGAGCCGCGCTGGCTCGCTGGCGGTCGCGCCAGGATTCGGAGCCCAGATCCGCAATCCAGGGGTCCATGTTGCTCGACTGTAGGGTGTCCTTGTCGGCGGCACCGACGGGCGGATCGATTTTCGAGTGCTGCTGCTGGGTCACCACTGCAACCGGATCGTGCGAGACCGGATCTTGCGAGGGGGTCATCTCACTGGCCCGGGATTCACTGGCGAGGGCAGCGACAGGAGCACCGAAGGCTTGCACCGTTTCGAGTAATAATACCGGAACCCCGGGCACGACGAACAGGGCGAGGGCTACGCCCGTCGTCACTAGTGCCAGAACTCTCTGTCGAGCAGTTCCGGGGAGGTGTTGGGCTCGGGAGGACCCAGGGCTCCGGTTCTTTTCAATGCTTGGTTTCAAACTTCCACTTCCCCTCACCTGATTCGATCAAGTCACCGGGATACCGGGTAAATAGCAAACGTCGAGCCATTTTCCACCGCGTCTGAACGTTTTTCCACCAGTACCACAAGCCCATAAATACACTGGACTTAGAGTACTAATTAAAAACTGTGATCGGCGCTATCGCGCGTGGCCGGCGGCCATTTCACCCCGATTGCTCTCAAGGCTACCCCGGATGAGGTCTTGCCTCGGGAAAAACACGCACCGATCAGGGATCGATCTCGAATTCGAGGAATTCGGTGGTGCCCTCCTTGACGAACACATCGTAGGTCGGAGCGTCCTTGATGCGAGTGGGCGTCCCGTCACCACGTCCAAAATTGGTGACCCTGACCGTGTACTGTCCACTCGGCAATCCGGGGAAGGAGAAGAAACCCTTGCGATCTGTCTGCACTCGACCGTCGGTACCCTTTGCGCCCCCCGAGAGGAGAACCTGGGTTCCTGCCAGCCAGTTGCCATCGAGGTCAGAGATTCGCCCCTCGATGATGCCGCCAGCGCCGATGGCGACCACCAGGTCGGATGTACCACTGGCCACACCAGCGATAGCCACCGTGATGTAGGCGCGGTGCTCGACCTTGAGTTCCACCACGGGCACAGAGAGTTCGATGAACTCGAAGTAGCCGTCAGCTCCGGTCAATTTCTGATCTCTTCGACCACTGCCACCGCCTCTGAACGAGGTGTTGAGGAAATTACGATTGCCGCCGACGACCGTGACCTTGGCTCCAGCCACCGGCTGATTGGTCGAGGCGTCGATGATGCGTCCCATCACCCGGCCTCCCTGGCCGAGAACCACGGTACCCACATCAATCCACTGATTGGATCGAACCAGGACATTCTCGATCACTTCCTGGGCAAAGCCTGGCGCACCGATGATCACGGTGTAGGTGCCAGGCTGAAGGCCATCGTAATCAAAGCGACCGTCATCACCCTGAAAAGTCCTGGCTGGCACCCGGGTGACCTCTCGGTCTCCCTCGATGATCCTTGGCGAGACGCTGAACGCCCTCAGCGGAGCACCGGTCTCATCGATCACCACACCATTGAGGCCACCGAGTGCCTCCATCTGAACCGTTATGGCGGCACCATTGACGGCGACCTCGAAGAGGCGGATGTCCGCAAAGCCCTTTTTTTCGACGATGAGATCGACCGGGAAGCGGCCCAGGTCATCGAAACGAAACTGTCCTGTCAGATCGGAAGTACGGTTGACCTTTCGCAGTCCTTCGCTGGTATCGATGGCGATGAGTCTCGCTCCCTCGATGGGAATTCCGCTCACCGAGGTGACCAGCCCCTCCAGTACTGCACCTCTGACCATCTGCAACTCGACACCACCATGATCACGCCCCTCGGCGACGGTGACGCCACTCTTCTCGATCATCAGGTATCCAGGAACGGAGCAGATCAGAGTGTGGTCTCCATCGGGCAGGCTACGGATGCTCCACTGACCGGCGGCATCGGAGTATCCCTTGTTGGGGAGAGATTCCGGATTCACTTCCGAGAACCAACTATCTCGAACTGCAATCACAGCGCCTTCGATGGGAGTGCCGACCTCATCGATGACGATGCCGCTGACGGCTCCTCCTACCTTCATCACCAGCACCATCTGGTCCACGGATCCGCCTGCATTGAGGTCGAATCGCTCCGACTCACTCGAGAGGTACTGTGAATGTGATCCTTCAAGAAACAGCGCTGTTCCCGGCGAGACCTCGATCACCTCGAAACTTCCGTCGGCGTTGCTCACCACTTCCGGCGCCGCGTTGACCGTCACAGGATTTTGTTCCGAGTGCTGCTTCTTGGCGCTGACGGAAACTCCCTGCAAGGGGCTCCCGTTGGCATCAAGGACAACTCCCCTGACGACTCCGTTTCGTTCGAGGTAGAAATCCTGTCCGGCACTTTCTGCACCGTCAGTGACCTCAACCTGCACATTCCCTGAGCGCATGAAACCCGTGGCTGTGACGCTTACATAGGCAATTGGACGGCGCTGTTCGGTGACACCACGGACATAGTAGCGACCATTTCCATCGGTCACTGCACTCTTCTTCACGTCAGCAACATCGTTCACGGTCACGATCGCACCGATGATCGGGGCACTTGTCTCTGCGTCGAGAACGCTGCCGCTGATCGCAGCGCCATCACTCAACTGGATGCTGAGTGAATCGCTACTGGGACGGATTCTGAGTTCCTGGTAGGTGGCAAAGTTTGTCGAGCTGACAACCAAGCGGTAATCAGTCTCCTCGAGAGTATCAAAAGTGAAGGTTCCATCGACATCGGTGAGTATTCCAGAGTCCGTCAGATCGATGGGAGGACCATCGGAACGTGCTCCCATCGGATTCACCTTGCAACGGGCATTCTCGAGGGGAGAGCCTAAGGGATCGTAGACGGTCCCCTGGATCACGGCCCCGGGTTCCAGCACCACATCGACTCGCTCCGACCCTCCGGACTCGACCGTCAGGTTTCCGAATTGGCGCGGTTGGAAACCAGAGGCTCGTGTCACCAGACGATAATTACTCCCTCCTCCGAGTTGATCGAACTCGAAGAAACCGCTTCCATCCGAATTCGCCGATGCCAGTGGCGGCATTGCTCGTTCCTGGATGATCTCGATGATGTCCTGGGTTCCTGTTTCGCGAAAAACCTCTATCAGGGCATCCGCAATCGCCGTCCCCCCTGGATCCTGGACCGTTCCGGAGAGTACCCCTCCCACTTCAAGTTCGAAATCCACCTCGGTGCTGCCTGCGGAAATGTAGCGTTTTTCCTCCGGAGAGAAGCCCCTGGCGACGGTCTGGAGGCGATAGGAGAGGTTCTCCAGACCCGCGATCTGATAGAAACCAGACGAGTCAGAGACCGCCACGATGCCATTTTCTTCCTGCATATCCTGCAGTTCGAGCAACACCTGAAGCCGCTTCTGAAGCGGCGCTTCCCGCTCGACACGCTCCTGAAATGCAGCGATCTGTGCATCCGCCACCGGCTTGCCAAGAGGACCGAGAATGGTACCGCTGATCGTCATCCCTGAGGTGAGTACCAGGACCACTTCCGGGGCCGACACACCATCGATCAACGTGACCTCGGCTCGATGGCTCTGGTATCCGGTGAGGGTTCCCTGGAAGCGGTACCGACCAGCGATCAGATCATCAAAACGGAAGCTGCCGTCATTGGCGACAGACTTCTCCGCGACCAGCGAGGCGGAAGCGATACCGCGCCCGGAAGTGGAGTCCCGGCGTCATCTCTGACGATGCCAGAAATACTCGACTTCAATATCTCCCGGTCTGGAAGCCGGTTATTGGTGCGAACTTCCTCGGTGACCGAGGAGTTGCCTTCTCCGCTTCCGGTGCCCTGATCGGAAGGACCACCATCGTCGTCGCCAAGGAAACTCATCAGGCCGAAGCCAATGGCAACGATGATCAGAGTCAGTATTCCTGCTTTCAGTGCCGAATTCATCGATCTTCTCCTTTGTCGTGAGGCTCGCGCTGGAACCTGTCCACACTTTTGATCCCGTACACCGCCGGGTCGTCTCGATGACCCGGCATTGCTGTTTTCGTCCGGCTCATTCCCGAGCCCCCTGTAGCGGACCTTCCGCTACAGAGCCTAGGCGATGTGGCCCTCATCGGGGATGATTCCATCCGGGAGGACTCCGTTCTCATCCTTCAATCGGTACTTCTTGATGCGATACTGGAGAGTCTTGTAGGTGATCCCGAGCATTCTGGCTGCAGGTTCCAGTCGTCCACTGACCCTCTTGAGAGCTTGCTCGATCAGGTCCCGCTCCAGATCCTCCAGCACCAGTCCCTCACTGGGGAGCAAGAACTGGCCATTATCGCCATTTCCAGCCTGAGCCCCGATCGACGTGATGGTCGGTGGAAGCAGTTCTGCCCCGAGCATTTCGGAGTCTCCGAGCACCATCATCCGCTCGAGAGAATTTTCCAGTTCCCGAACATTACCGGGCCATGAATGCCCCTCGAATGCCGCAAGGACCGGCGCTGTCACTCCCTGGAAGTTCTTGCCATGACGACGACTTCCTCTGGCGAGAAAGTAGTCGATCAGTAGTGGCAGATCATCCTTGCGTTCGCGAAGCGGCGGGATTTCCAGCACGATCACATTGAGTCGGAAGAAAAGATCCTCGCGGAACTCACCGACCTGTACCGCTTCCTCCAGGTCACGAGCAGTAGCGGCCACGATCCTGCCCCGGAACGGAATCATCTGGGCCGAGCCCACGCGAGAAAACTCCAGTTCCTGTACAGCACGCAGCAACTTCGGCTGCAGATCCAACTGCATCGATCCGATCTCATCGAGAAACAGTGTTCCCGCGGCAACATCTTCGAACCTACCCGCCCTGCGCGCGGTAGCTCCGGTGAAGACGCCCTTTTCGTGTCCAAACAACTCGCTCTCGATGAGATTACCTGGAATGGCTGCGCAGTTGATGGCGACAAAAGGAGCGGCTGTACGTGGGCTCATCTTGTGGATCGCCCGCGCAACCAGTTCCTTTCCCGTTCCGCTCTCTCCGCGGATCAGGCAGGTTGCATCGGTACCAGCGACTCGATCGATCACCGAGAACATGTCCGTCATCTGGGTGTTCTTACCGATGATGCCACAATAACCGCTCTCCCCAGAAAGCAGCAATCGCTTGAGACTTGCATTCTCTCTCGCCAGTCGTGATTTGTCCGCCGCCGATGTGATGGTGATGATGGTCTTCTCGAAATCGAGCGGCTTGGTCAGGAACCCGAAAGCTCGCGCTTTCCCGGAGTGAAAAGCCACATCGTCCGTGGCGTAGGCGGTCACCAGCACCACTTCGCAGAGGGGGTCGTCACGACGCGCCTGCTGTAGCAGTTCCAGTCCCTCCTTGTCGGTGGGCATCCTCAGATCGGTGACCACGACACCGAAGGGATCATCCACTTCGCGAGCCTGTTCGAGTGCCGCAAGAGCCTCGGGAAGACCCGGAACTCCCTGGGCGCGAAAGCCCTCGTCGCAGAGTGAGGAGACGAGGATCTCGCGCTGTGGGCGCTCGTCGTCAGCGACCAGGATCCGTACCGATGGTTCCTTCAACGTGCTGCTCCTTTCTCGGCGGGGAGCAGGAATCGAACCTCGGTACCGACTCCCACCTCCGAATCCAGTTCGAGACGGCCACCGTGGCGCTCCGCGACTCGACGAGCGATGGCGAGCCCGAGGCCGGTTCCGCCCGGTCTCATGGTGACATAGGGGAGCATCACTCGTTCCAGGTCACGATCATCGATTCCCGGTCCATCATCGATGAACGAGATCACGATCCATTGTTCGTCAGAGCGTGCCGTCATCCTCAGAGAGCCGCCGTCTGCCTCCATCGCCTGAAGAGCATTCATGGCTATGTTGAGAAATGCACTCTTGGCCTCGATGCGATTCCAGAGCACTTTGCACAATCCATCCTGGATCTGAACATCGAGTTCAACTTTACGGACTGAAGCTTCCTTCTCGAGCAGTCTCCGCAACTCCTCTAGCAGTTCTCCTGGATTGATCTGTTCAGGATCGTGAGTGGCTGGCTGCGCCAGCTGCAGGAAATCGGTGACCAGGCAATCAAGTCGTTCGATCTCCTCCTTCACATCGCCTGTGAAACTGAGGAACCGCTCGCGGTCTTCGGCCTCGGTGGGGACAAACTCCCGCCGGATCCGACCGACATGCAATGAGATGGCACTGAGTGGATTGCGGATGTCATGGGCAACACCTGCAGCCAGATCTCCCATCGACTGGACTCGTTCGCGATGTTCCAGGCCCCTCTCGATGTTCCTGGCATCTTCGATACGAAGGACCATGTCGTTGAACTGCCTTGTCACGAGACCAAATTCAGGGTCATTTCGCTCTCGCAATCGCACCGAGAGTTCACCCTGGGCGACCTTTCGCATGCCGTCGACCACCTCTGTGACCGGTTGCATCAACCGAGTACCGAGTACCCAGGCGAGCACCAGGCCGACCAGAAACACGGCAATTGTCGCGATCAGGTCGTAGTATCGTGCTTCGTTGACCAGTTGCTGAAACCGATCGAGGTGGGGCTTGAGTTCGATTCCCCCCAGCATGACATCGTCTGGATCCCCATCGATGAATCCTGAATCCATGTCCGACCTTGAATCAAAGAAGAACTTATCTTGGCCACCGATGTCCGAATCGTAGGTCTGGTTTCGATCCATCTCCAGACCCACTGGCGACGAATCCAATGCCGTGGGATCTTCAACCGCCATCGCCATTTTAGATGGGACCTGTGTCCGCTTACTCGATGCTGCCTGAGTTTCATGTGCCGATGAGTAGAGAGGTTGCTTGGCCTTCTTTTCTCGCTTTCGGCTGCCTTCCTTATTCCTCAACGGAGACGCCGTTTGAGTCAAAACGCCCACATCGAAGGCAAGATCGGGGTGGTTCTTCTGGATCAATGCTCTCACCAGATCGTCGGTTCCCGATCGAAGTAAGTACTTCTCGGTCGGGCCCAGCGAATATTCCGACTGCTCAAAGAGAATCACCCTCTTCACATCGGTGATGAACCGGGTGGTCTCCTCGCTGAATTGCAACTGACGAGTACCAGGGCTGAGCGTGTTGGCCTGAAAAGTCACCTGCCAGTTGCCCTTCATCGGTGGAACCACCGCGGGGACCATCGCTGTCGCTCGGATCGTCAACTCCACTGCCTCTGCAGCGATGTCTCCTGCCATATGCTCGACGGCCTCGATCAGGCGTTGACGCTTGAGCTCGTCGAGGTAGTCCTGGACCGCCAGCGTGCCCGCCAGCAGACAGGCCAGCAGCAGGACCAACTTGACCCTGAGGTTCCAGAGCTGGCTCCATCGTTGGGACTTGTAGGAACCTGGAGACACGGAAGCATTTCCTTTCGTCGGCGTCACGTGGGGGCCCAGTCGAGCCCCTCATCTGCCAGGATGTAAGCAAACCTCGTTCCTCCCGGAATCCAAGCCCGCTCAAACTCCGGCTGAATTGCGTATTCCTCCGTAACACGTTTGGAGTACGCAGGTTAGGGTGCCGTCCATGGCGAGGTACGGAACCCGGTCCCGGTGCCTTCCCCCATATGAGACCCCATTTCGGGTAAAAGTGTAGTGAATTTATGCATAGTTTCCTCATATCGGCGATGCGATCCGTGCTGCCATGCAGGCGCTGTCCGTGAGAAGATCCCCCTCCCTGAAGGTGATCTGGAGGAACGACCATGACAAGTTCATTACTCATCTGCCTGTGGATTTCCCCGCTACTGGTTCCCACCGGACCGTTGTTGACCGCGGAGCCACCGGACTGGGAGGCGGCGATGAAGTCATCGCTATCGACCCTGGTCGATAACCAGGAATCGATGACGAAAGAGAAACAGAAAAAACTCGACCCTGGCCAGGTCGAGGTTCGCGAGTGGCCCTATGAAGGGGTCTACCGCGAGGGCGGAGAAATCCCTCCGGGTTATCGCGTCGGAGGCACCGCCATCGTGATGCGCTCCTTGATCGAAGTTCCAGGGATAAAGAAGGACAAGAAACGATCGGAATCGGTACTGAGAGGACTCTCATTCCTGCTCGATGAATCACTGCGAGCCCCACGCATGGGAGTCGGCTTTCGCGGCGGCTACGATGTTCGCGACTGGGGTCACATCGAAAGCCTGGAAACTCTACTGAGGATGAAGGAACTGAAACTCATCCCCGGCAAGTTGCGGAAGCGTTGCCATCTGTTGATCGGTGAACTGGTCGAAACGCTGATCGAGAACGAGATCCCCGGAGGCGGCTGGAACTACTCGCGCCGTCGCAGAGCGAACAGTCCCAGTCCCGCTTCACCCTTCATGACGGCGCCCGCAGCGATGGCCCTGATGAGAGCCAGAGATCACGGTCTGAAATTCGACACCGCGGTGATCGATCGCGCTCTCGA
>JYMV01052972.1_pt1 | contig 10536 bp, 3 predicted proteins | sample 338911 | NCBI WGS metagenome assembly JYMV01 (sample SAMN03354496, study PRJNA234377) | hydrothermal vent metagenome | biome: Deep sea; feature: Hydrothermal plumes at the Eastern Lau Spreading Center, Western Pacific Ocean; material: Seawater | place: Tonga | collected 2009 | depth 2000 m m
TTTGTAGTCTATTGGCTGCCGCTTGTGCCTCTAGTGCCGCTGCTTTGTGCTGCTTCTTGTTTTTTTGTGAATTCTTCATACAGTGTTGCGAAAAATCGCTAAATGACATAATTGGCGAAACTACAACAATAAAGAAGTTATACGAGAATTATTAGGAGAGAGATGATTTGCGTTTTCGAGCATTTTCTATCGTTTCTATTTTTGTGTTGTCAATAGCACTACCGGTGATTTCAGCAGCACCCGTAATTAAAAATGAATTTGAATACTTCCAGACAGAAGTTACTCTTTATCCAGGCCTGAACGAAACAACTGCAATACCTCATTTTCCTGGTTACCGGTCACAATCTGCTACTATAGATTGGGAATTATCTCCTGAATCTCAAGATTTTGAAGAAACAGTAAATGTTGGATTAATTCATTCTCAACTAGGTACTTCTTACAACCTCACTGGTGGAAGTGGGGGACTTTCACTAAATTCTTCCTTAGTAGGACCTTCAACTGCTGGAAGTACAAGTTTGCATCTGTTCAACAATTCTAATATGCAGGGATTCAAATCTTATGATACACTACAACTTTCTTGTGGAATTGTTAGTTGTGGTACAATAACTGCAACTGACAATCTTACTATTCATGCTAACAATGTGATTATTGATGCTTTTACTTCCATTTCTGGTAATGACAGAATTATCAATAATACAGGTGATGGTGGTGCAGGTTCTGCTTCTTCATCTTGGATTGGATATGCTGGTGGAGGTGCGGGACACGCTGCAGCAGGTGGTGATGGTGGTGATTCCACACCTGCAAGTGGAGGTTCAGGCAATGGCGGGAGCTCATATGGCAATGGAACTGAAGCAGGTTCTGCAGGTGGTTCAGTAAGACATTCTGGGGCATCAAATACCGTAGGTGGTTATGGAGGAGTAGTAATCACAATTATAGCAGGCAATGTCGAAATTAATGGTACACTTTCCAGTGAAGGTGGAGGTGGAGATGCAGGGCCATCACGTGCAAACGGCGGTAATGGGGGTAATGGTGCTGGAGGTGGCTCTGGCGGTTCAATCATTGTCAAAGCAAACACAATTTCAATTGGGCAATATGGCTTAATTTCCACCTCTGGAGGTGATGGCGGGGACGGAGCGGACGGGCACTGTCCGCCTGGCAATCCATGTCTATTCCTGTATCATGGGGGAGATGGCGGAGGTGGTGGAGCAGGTGGTTTCGTTAAATTGATTACCACTTCAGCAGGTTTGTCAAATTCAGGTAGTGTGTCTGCATCAGGAGGGTCCGGTGGTGATTATGGACTCAAATTTGGCACTGGTTCAGATGGTATTGCAGGTGATGATGGAGGAAATGGCACAGTTTCAAATTCGACTTTTAGTGGGTTTATTTCCACAGGCAATGTTAGTTCTGATGAAGGATGGTTCCTCATTGAAGATCTTGGTCATGGAGATGATGAAGTAGAGCAATTTGCCTGGTTGAATTCATCTGCAACTATTCCTAGTGGTTCTAGTCTAGATTTCTTTTACAATTACACTATGGATAATAGCACATGGTCAGGATGGGTTGAAGGGAATATTACTCATCAAATGATGCCTAGATTTACCAATCTTCATCTTCTTTATGATTTTCAAAGATCATCGAGTGGTGGCGCTCCAGTCTTGCATTCACTAACCTATGGAATCACCTTTTATGATTCATTAGAAAACTTGAGTTTAGAATTAGAAGGAAATCCGATTTTAGGTCCAATACCCGAGTACTATGGGCTCATCGAAGAAGGTGGTAGTAATGTTACTGCAACGGGAGTCAATCTTTGGATCGATGTCCCACTTTATGGTCAAGCAGTGACAGATTTTCACATGTGGTTAGCAATTTACAATACTTCTCAATCAACTGGAAATATCGTTGGTAGTTTTGATAGTGGTGCTTCAATGAATTGGAGTTTTTCAGATATCGAAGCAGGAGGAATTGACCTAATTATTCCTGCTTCCTTAATCAACAATAATTGGCCAACTACTGCCAATAATACTGTTGATCAAATAATCTGGGCAAGATATAATTTTTCTTTATCAATACCAAATCAGACTAGTTATGATATTCAACATATTAGCTTCTATCATACAGTAGCAGGTAGCATTGTTTTCACCTCGCAGATGGAAGCACACGCTCTTTCGACTTGTGGATCTTGGTATCAGGCTACATCATCATGTTTGCAGGAATTTGAGATAACTAGTTCTGGAGATCCACCAGATGGAGTGGGGTGGAATCAAACACTATTACTTGATAATCTGAACATTGTATGGGTTGATGATATATCACCGCAAATTTTCACATTGTCTCATAGAGTGAATACTGTAGATTGGGCAGATGCCCGTAATGGCGATCATATCGTAATTATTGCTGTTGACGTCAATGGCGAAGATGACTTACAGGGCCGCATTTGGGTTCATGATAATCCAGTTAGCAATATTAGTGAACTGCTTTCAACTCCAAATCAAACTCTTGTTTATTCAACCCAAGTCAATGGATATTGGACAAGTGTTCCAACTACTACATATGACCCCGTATTAACTCATGAAGTATGGGTATCTCTTGAAATGACTGATGTTGAAGGGAATACCGCTATATTATTGAATGGTGATTCTGTAAAAATACTTCCAGCCTTGCCAGAAGTTGGAAGTCTAACGATCACCAATACCGATGGAGATGCGATTGGTTGGATGTGGCCTGCAAGTACGACTGATGGAATCGTATTTTCCGTGGAGGATTCGAATAATCGAACAGACCTTGATGTTGAACTTGATTTGAGTGGTCCTTCGGGTATTTACACAATTTCATTGCCATGGGACAATGATACTAATTCCTATACTTCAACATGGGCTTCCTCTAGAGCGGATATAGGTGATTGGACTGTTGAAATTGTAGCTTCTGAATTCACTTCAGGAGAAACCGACTTAGATGGTTTGCAAGATGGTGTAGATGCTCGGTTTTCTATTGTGGATATTACTTTGCCAGTAATTGTTTCCGCAGTCTCATCTGATGAGGGTAGTCAAGGAAGAGTAGATGTTGAATGGCTTAGCGAAGAAAATGAAACTATTAACTCATGGGTTGTTATTTTGAATGAGACCAACATCTTCATCAAGTCTGAGGTGATTCAGCATGATACTGAAAATAGTGGACATGCAACTATTGCAACAGTTCTATTTGCCCCAGGAGATTATTGGGCAGTTGTTCATGTGAAGGATGACCAAAACAATGAAGTTAATCAAACGATTTTCTTTGTAAATATTCCAATGCCATTACCTATAGTAAATTCGTCGAATATCAATTTAGAGGTGATTGGCGAATCGATTCATGCAAGTGGAAATGTTGTTTTCAGAACAGGAAATGGATTGCTGATATGGATTGTTGATGGACAAGAAGTTGAGAATATTTCAATCATTGATGGAATTGTTGAAACTAATATCTCACTAAGTCAAATGACAAATGGCACTCATGATGTTGAATTATTGATTTGTAGTAATGGAGTTTGTGAGTATTGGAACCAAACTGTAGATAGTAGCCCTTGGTGGGAAATTTCTACTTCTCATATCTGTGTGGATGCTAATTGTACAGTTACCAATTTAGGAACAAGTACTATTGCAACTAGAATGATAATGAATTCAAATTTCTCTTTATTCAGTTGTAGTGGAGAGATAATTGTAGCCACGAATGAAACAATCAGCCACAATTGCACACTTTCTGATTTAACACTTGCAGGGAATCATACACTAGATTGGGCTCTTGAGGTTCAAGATCGTTCAGGATATTGGCTTTTGATTGAACATTCTACAACGACTTTCTTCATCGAAGATCAAATTATTCAGGAGAACGAATCCAACAATCAGAGTGATTCAACTGCTGATGAGATTAATTCGGGCAATGATGCATCATCTTCAACAATATATTGGATAATAGGTTCAATTGCATTTATAGTTGGAGCGTTTCTGGTCTTTGCAATGTTTGGTAGATCTAAGGATATTGAATTCGCTGAAGAGAATGATGATTTTGAATTAATCAAAGCAGCAGAAGAGCCTGTGGATATACAACCTCTCACTCCACGAATTGTAGATTCATGGGAAGGCCTTCCATCTAATGGCAATTATCATAATCGCGATGACGGAATGTGGTATCAAGACGCTGAAGGCGGTTGGTGGTGGCAACACCCCGATGGTAGATTCGAACTGATTTGAACCGGTGGGTTGATGGCTCACAGCTGTTAGGTCTGTTTGATTCACGAGTTGAGAGGTTCCGTTCGATATCGTTTCCGTTTTGATGAGGAATCCCTTAAGGATAAGCCTCTGTTCCTGCGCGCAGAGGTTTACGAGTTCAATGTTTCACAGTCACAGAGACAATTGTTATACCTTTGCATATGTGGCTTGGACGATGGAACAGAAGGTCATATCCATATGTCTGGTGGCAATTATTCTCACCACATCTTACGCAATATCCACTCAACAGATATTCCTCAGTGACCAGCCTGAAGAAAACGCTATTCAAGGCAGAGGAGTTTCCAATACAATCGGCACAGCGACTCTGATCTTCAACTCGGTTCATGAAGACGCATTCGTGGCAGGTCAGACCCATCAATGGTTGAAAGAAACCTCGCCAAATTCTCGCTTCACAGTCAACCTCTCGATGCCGTCGGCGATATCCAGTTTCACATTAACCGTATACACGAATGCTGCATCATGTGGAACCAGCACCGGCTATTACTACTACAATGCAAGTTTGACCTGCAATCCTGCCGCAAGTGGGGGTAACATCTACCTATTGATCCAGGTATCAAGTGTCAGTGAAGACGATATTGACTACAGCCTTGCTACCAGACTGGATCCTATTTGGGTTGACCCACCTGAAGAATATACTGACCATGATCTCGAAACCGACTCTCAATCAGGGTCTCCAGCAGTCATCACTGCAGGCCAGAGCATCAGTGGATTCTTCACCTCTACTTGGGATACCGACTATCTCAAGATCGACACGCTACCGGGCATCTATCGTTTCAATCTGACTTTTTCCAACATCACTAGCGTGCAAGTTCAATATGGGCTCGTGGATTGCGAACAAGGAACCATCCTTGATAACTCCTCATCGAGTGGATACTTGACTTGGGCCAACTGTATTGTAGTCCATACAGAAAATTACATCTCGTTCTACGGTGGCGGAATAAATGACAGCGGCGGCCCACTGCAGTGGCAAGTGTCGGCCAGTAGCGTTCAGATTCTTCCGATAGAGGATGCAAGCAAAGGTGACGCTGACTCGCCGGGTGAGTTACTCAACACTGGCGATTCCATTGAAGCGACGATGGGAAGTGATGGCGGGGTACATGATATCAGTGATTATTTCAGAATAAAGATAGATCATGGCAGAAGTGTAGCGTTGAGGGTTTGGATTGAGGAAGGAGTGCGAATTCAATCAGTCAACAGTGCCTGTATCGACCAGAATGACCCCTCGGTCATCACCGTGAACCAACTGCTCATCCTCACGCCGGGGTTAACGACGATTCACTGCCTCACAGATGATAACTACGACTGGTTGACCATCGTCTTCCACAACAACAAGAATTACACTTCTGAAGACAGAGTGAACTATTCATTCACCGTGGAAGAAGGCTCTTTGTTCGAAATAGTAACCGCACCCGTTAGCATTGATGGTGGTGAAGACTCAGATGCTCCACCAGAAGCACCAGGAATCATGCTTTCCACTGGAGAGTACAGTGGAGATTTTCAACATCGCAGTGACACCATCGATGCCTATAGAACGGTGATTCCACCCGGTAAAGGAATAATCATCGCTGCTCATGGCAAGAGCGTCAACCTAGATGGTGCGATTACAGAAGGTGAGTTTCTCAGTACCTTGAGAATCGAGAATCCAGGTATAGAAGAACTGGAAGAGGACATCATCCTCAGGAGAAGTCATCCTCTTGTTGGCAACCACCCGAGTTTCGCCACTCAGAACGAATCATACAGACTCTCCATCAGCGAATATAACCTGAGCACATCTCCTCTACCAGTAACTCCAGAATTCCTCACCATCTCATCGACATATCAAATCGAGCCTTGGGGAGAAAATGAGTTGTCTGCTTGGAGATTCGCACCATCCATACACTCTTATTTCAATTTACCAATGCAATGGGACCCAACAAAAATCATGCGAGTGACCGCCAGCCAAGCCTCAGGTAAAGAAGTGATAATGTTGGGAATGGCTTGGGGTTTGAGCAGCGATTACCGAGAAGGTACAATGTTGTTGAAGAAACAACTTGAACCAAGTAGAGACAACGTGGAATGGCATACCCTTACATTTATGGGACTCGATGGTAGCAGACTCACGATAACCACCAGTGAAGGACAAATATCCTTACTCACAGATGATGGTGATATTTTGAATTCCATTGCCATCGGCACGCTTGGGACCAGTTCTGACGAAGGATTCGACCGATATGATGAATGGAAGGTAGAGATGAGCAGTGGATACAAATCTGTGTTGATAACCGAACTTTCCGGTATCGAAGGAAGCCTTGATTCCGGCGGTCTCAGCGATACATTCTGTTTCGACGATTCTTCAGGTAGTGGCGGCTTACCTTCGCTTGGTTTGCCGTATAACGAAACGGTGAGGATGGAACATCACTCAGGTGATGGCACCTATACCCTACAGGTGGCGACCAGCGCTGATGATGCTGATTGCCCAGATGCACAGATTTTCAACGTCGGTAATCACCAGTCTTCTAGTACCTTCAACGCTAATCCAGGGATGGAAATGTGGGTGGAGGTGAGAGGCAGTTTTGAAGGAGATATTGCACCTCCGGTCAAACTCGAACTGCGGATGCCGGATTCCACTCTGCTGTGGACCTCGCCATCCAACGCCACCATGGACTCATTCGTCGTTGTACCAATTCCAGTTGATGCCTCTACGGGCAGACTCCATCTGTTGGCTTATCTAGCAGATGTCATAGTCGATGAATCATTTGTCGAAGTAGACAATATCAGCCTCTCGGTTTCTATTGGTAATTACGTAATCCGACCCGGCCAGAACCCATGGTTGATGGTCGAAGCAAGAAGTTTTGGAGAAGGGCAGCCCGCGAACTGGAACCTGAGCGAGATCAACATATGGCAACGAGATTCGCGAGGCTTCCCCCAAATACTCTCCTCTTCGTCCAACATCAGTGGCAATGGCTCAGAAATAGTGCAATTGGAATTGGATGAAGAACCACAACCGGGTGGATATATCTGGGTAGAAGGCATACTCCAAAGCGGCAACACATCCACCTCTTTCAGTGACTATGTGGAAGTCGATCCCATCGACCTCTTGTTGTCTTGTGCTAGGCACAACAAAAGCACTGATGAGGAGTGGATAAACATGTTGTTATGCTCGATTTCTGCACATGGAGATTCAATAGGCAACTTCCAAGGGTTATCTGGGAAAGTGCGCATCCTTTCTTCTCAAAACCTTGTTGTTTTGGAAGAGGATTTCAACACCGATGAGTATGGTAGTGACCACCTCAACTTCAATCTCACGAATTTCACCTTCGGAGACTGGTATGTGGTTATTCAACCAGATGCAGAATGGAAAGATTGGGTTGACCATAGAGACATGTATCATTTCAGCAATGGGTATAGTTCCAACCAACAGGAAGGAGATGGACTCAACAGCGACTTCAAACTCAGTATCTCTACAGAGCGTGAAGCCTTGCTCGGGGGCGATGAATTGGTGGTATACTGGGAATTGCAGGGACAAACTGCAGTGGGACTTCACTGGTGGATAAGCAATCAATACGGTAACGTAATGAGCGTCGAAATAGATGTCGGCACGCAGCGCTCTGGAACCCTGCGCATCGACCTTCCTGAGAACATCACGATATCTTCAGGCCACCAGTTCTACATGAGGGCACATAGCATCCACGGGGCCACGGACACCGCATCGGTCTACATCTCAGGACTTGCAACCTATGGTGAACTGGCCATTGACATTTCTCCTGATATGCCGATAGCAGGGGAATCTCTGCAGGTGGATATTTCGGTGAGCAGTGATTCGGATTGGCTGGATTGGGACTGGACATTGAGGAGTGGTTTTTCTTCCAGTTCCATCGTCGCTCAGGGCAACGGTTGGAATATGGATGACCATGGCACTTTCAGCATCGAAATTCCACGGGCTGATTATCCAAATGGATTGTTCTTGACCATCAGTGCCACTGATGAAGCACGCAACTCCTATTCTCAGAGCATGAACATCAATCTCAGAAGTCTAGTGGAACTGAGTATAGAGAGCCCGGAACACGCGGTGATAGGTGAATCCTTCAAAATAGAATGGTCGGTCAAATCATATGCCCCCTCTTCAGTCGATGATGCAAGTCTCATCGAGGTATCAGTCATCCAGTTAAGCACTTCACAAGAGGTGCTGAAGCGGCAACTTCTAGCCTCTGGAGACTCTGGTTCTTTCAGTCTGGCAATTGAAGACCATGTCAAACCAGGTACCTACGTCATTTACATAATGCTCAAGACCACGGGAGGCTCAGAATATGAGTATACAACACTCATAGAGATTCAATCACCCTCTGAACCTCCGGGAATCAATATGCTGGGCCTCAATATCCCACCATTGGGGGCTGGATACGATACCATTCTCACCATTCTCGTACTGGCCAACATCATTGCGGTGTGGATAATCTTCTATCGACAGAAAAAATCAAAGGAGGAAGATGAAGAGGAAATGAAAGATGAAGAAACAATCTCCGAGATGATAGATTTTGACCATCAGCAGTTTATACCTCCTGCTCCAATTTCCGCCATTGAAGGATTTGAACATCTGCCACCACCCCCAGGCCAACAGGTTGTTGAAGACTCCGAATACGAATGGCAGGAGCACCCCCCCAATTCAGGGAAGTGGTGGTATCGGTTAGGTCCATGGGATGAATGGACTCAGAAACTCAATTGAGTTGCCGATTACAAATGAAAGGTGGGGAAGATGGCCTCAGTGGTCAGTGCCAGCAACCTGCTGCGGGCGCTGAATGCTTGTTTTGGCTCGCCCAGATTTGGCCTCAGAATCACGCCGCTGAGAAGCGGTTCCCTTTCTGGTCATTTTAACCTGGATGCAGCCTTCAGTCCGAGCAGGAAACCTTTGAGAATCAGCCTCTGCTCCTGCGCGCAGAGGTTTGCGAGTTTACACACAAGCGTCCAGACCTATTCCCACTTGGTCCACTCGCTGCCACTGCCAGTGACCCGATGCCACTTCGCACCATCAGCGTCCAGCCACTCGTATCCGGCCTCATCGGGCGTTCCCGTCATCTGTGGGGGTGGCGGTTGGGTGGTTTGAAGATCGGGGAGATTCTTGGCGGTGTCCTCGGCCATGACGTAGGCGGTCTGGTCGAATCCCATCGGGATGGCTGCCACTTCCTGGCGGCAAAGCCATCTTCAAGGTCGGCTCGCAGGCGCTCGAGTCGGATTCCCTGGTGCGGCCCGAGTAATCGCATCATCAGCGCGTATTCCCACTGCAGCGCAACACCCTCCAACTCGGAAAGATTGGTGGTGGCATTGAGTTTCTCCTCAAATCTCCCACAACGGGCATTGCGGGTTGCGAACCCGAAGGCCAGCCATGAGAACAGCGGAACTCCACCGAATATTCCCATGAGGTCCCATGCTCCTAGGCCGATGGCCGTGCCGGGCACGACTATCTCGAACGAATCCACGGGTGTGTCAGAGGCACTGAAGGGGTCGGTCCCCCTCCTCAACTCATCGGTGTCAGCCCAGCCATCGTTATCATCGTCGGTATCGGCGTTGTCACCCTCACCGTCCCCATCAGAGTCTAGGCATTCCTTGAAATCGGTGGGGAATGCGTCATCGACATCGAGGCAGCCGTCATTGTCGAGGTCGCCCGGCGAGGCGAGCTTAGGCAGCGGGTCGATGGAGTCGTTGTAGCCGTCGTTGTCGAAGTCGTTCAGGTAAGGGTCTGCATCGGTCCCGGACTGATTATCACCCAATCCGTCCCCATCAGCGTCCTCCCACTGAGTGGGATTGTCTGGGAAGAGGTCGTACAGCCGGCCTGAGGGGTTGTCTCCATATCCATCCCCATCAGCATCCGACCATTGGGTCGGGTCGGTGATGAAGGCGTCAGAGTTGTTTCCGGTCGCATTGTCGCCATACCCATCTCCATCAATATCTCCCCATTGAGAAGGGTCATTTGGGAACTTGTCAGCCCCTATGCCCATCGGGTTATCTCCCATACCATCTCCATCCGAGTCAATCCACTGGGTGGGGTCGAATGGGAAGTCGTCAACACTATCCTCAATCCCATCCTTGTCCAAATCGGCCCAAATCGATGGGTCATCTGGGAACCCATCGCCCAAGTCGCTCCATCCATCCATATCAGTATCCGGACATCCGAGTTGGTCTCTTGTGCTGTTTCCTGCAACTTCGGGACAAGCATCCCCATCATCTGACAGCCCATCCCCATCCTGATCAATGCAGCCAAACCTATCCAGAGTGCTGTTGCCAACTTGGTTCAAGC
>JYMV01002905.1_pt1 | contig 10534 bp, 11 predicted proteins | sample 338911 | NCBI WGS metagenome assembly JYMV01 (sample SAMN03354496, study PRJNA234377) | hydrothermal vent metagenome | biome: Deep sea; feature: Hydrothermal plumes at the Eastern Lau Spreading Center, Western Pacific Ocean; material: Seawater | place: Tonga | collected 2009 | depth 2000 m m
AACTCCAAGTCTCGCAGTATTAACATACCAATACAATTAACTGTTCTAAATTATAAGTTCCAAACTACGAATAAGATAGTTTAAACAAGAAACTCCACAAGTATTAGCGGAAATTTATCTCTCTTCCAATGATACGAATTTTGCGGAAATAAACTTTAAATTCGTTGAATTTAAGCCTGTGTTGTAATCTTTGCGGTTGTAATTTAAATGTGGGACGTTTACCACACCGCGCACGTCAAACAAAGCTGGAAGGGTTAGAGCAACAGGATAAGCTATATTGGAATTTCTCACTTCAGGCTGTTCATGAACTAACTGCGCCCACCCCTTTCGACCAAGGGGTGCCAGGGCCGTTAGTAGTGAGCCTCCTTCAGGACCCCCTTCGAAAGTGCACCTAAATATGCCACGCCACATCACAGAACCCGCAAAAAATATTGGCGAGGCGGCTGTTTGACGTAATTCCTCGCGCAAAATGGTAAACTGATGGTCTTGGCGACTGATTGAACACCCGCCTAATGAAAAGGCCGTGCAATGGTCTGGATCCTTGATAAAGGTCATAATGCGGTCAAGTCGCTTGCGCCGAGGAGGATAACTTCGCCCGCCGATACTTTGTAACAGGAAAATCATAACCCGACGGCCAATTTCGTCTGGCAAATGTATTAGGAGTTCACCATTAATGGTGGCCCAACCCGTAGAATGTATTATAGCAGCCCGATCAACTACCAACCGTGTAAGCTCTTCTAATCTAACTCTTATTCGTCCAAATTGTTCGGATAGGTGGGCCAAACGTTGCGTACCCACTTCCCGTTCACTTAGTAAAATTGATAGGTCTCGAATTAATGTCCGAGTAAAGGCTGGATTTGAATTTGCAGGATCTTCCAACCACTCCTGATTTTGGGATTTGAGAGTAGCCCGGAGCCGACTTTTGGGTACTGTAAGAAGAGGACGAAGCAGGCGAACACCTTCCCTTAAGGTTACCTCTCGCATACAGGCTAACCCATCGATGCCACTGCCACGACTAAGACGCATTAAAAATGTTTCCGCTTGGTCTTCCTGGTGATGGGCCAGCGCTAAATCCCGAACGCCGTTTTCGATACACCAGTCTATCATTAATTTATATCGAGCTATCCGTGCAGTTTCCTGGATACCCGTACTGGGCTTGTTCCCAACCCAAGGGAGAATTATACAATTTAAACCCCAACTTTTTAGCCACAAAAATACATTCCGGGCATCTTTGCTAGAATTTGGCCTCAGGCGGTGATCGACGGTCAACGCTATTAGCCGTATACCAATTTGTTCACACCAGCGATGAAGCAGCCAGGATAATGCTAAACTATCGGGACCGCCGGAAACACCGACGGCAATTTGGCTAACATCCTTCACTAAAATGGGCGAAAAAAGTATATCGAATTCCGGTTCCGAGATTGGCGATACTTTTAGACTACTGGTAATAGTGTTAAAACCTCTATCCACACCCAATCTTTTTCCGTTGCAGAACCAACTGTTTCTTAATGATTGAATTACTATCTGGAAAATCCTGATCAAGCTTATAAAAAGTTGCACAGGCTTCTTTATTTTTTTTCAAAGCCGCTAAAGAAAGACCTAAACGAAACAAATTATCGGCAGCCTTTTTTCCTTTTGGCTGAACCTTATATGCAGCCAAAAATACTTCTATGGCACTTCGGTAATCTTTACGTACGTAGTGCGTCCGGCCAAGCCAGTTCCGAGCATTAGTGGTCAGGGGCTCAGTTGGATAGGTTTTGATAAATTCCTCTAAAGCTTTAACAGCATCACTAAATTCCTGTTTACGAACCAAACCGAATGCAAATTTATACTGTTCCTTTGGTGTCCCTGCTGGCAAATTTGATTCAGGAAGTTTGGACTGTTGTGAGACGGCAGCCCCCAGATTTGTTGGCCGCAGAGCCTGGTCAATAGTTCCAATTGCGTTAGCACTATTTTGTCTACGAGCAGTATTAAGATCCCTTTGTGTAATCGTACCGAGTGTTCCTTGTGGATTACCCAAAGTAACACCCCCTGTCGATGGTCCAATTTGGTGGACACCCTTTGGTCTTGGTACCGCTGTCAAACGAGGTGGTGTGAGTGTCTGAACAGATGAAGGACTTGATGGAAAGGCCATATCCTGCTGGGCAGCTTGAGGATTACGGGTAAGAAAATTGAGACGTTGCTCGATTGAGGTAATGCGAAAGTTTATATCATTGCCAAGGCTATCTAGGCGCGCCGAAATTTGGTTTAGTGTATTAGCATTGTTTTCCACAGTGTTGGTATTTTCTTTAATTGCGTTTTCCAATTGGCTCAGGCGGTCTTCAACTCTTATAATATATGCATTATTAGAGGATGAACCTTTTACATTGTTGTATGTTTTGGATTGATTTCCGTTAGCAGAATTCTTAAATACTTGACGGTTTAATGCCTGCAAATCGCGCTGTATTCGGCTAAGCTGATTAGCTATTAAATCTGCGTTTTGATTTTGCGCCAAAGCAGGACTAATTACAAAACACATGGTCAACACACAGAACGCAATCTTAATAGAAGAAAAAAATTTTATCATCTCGAGTGTAACACTTATAGAGCTGATCACAATTTAGACCACATATCATTGGAAACAAAAAAACCAGCTTACGGATAATTTTCAACTGCCTTAAACTAACTTTCAAGGAAGCTCTTACTATAATTTCTGAGGAAATGTTGTCAAAATTAAGATGCCCGCCACCAGGAACACTTCCCAACAACGGGCAACACAAAACTCTAACAAGTGATAACGACTATAAAAATCGTTATCAAACTTAACTCCCCTAACCCCCTGCAATTACCGTAACAGCTCGGCGGTTCTGGCGCCACGAACCTTCTGAGTGGCCAAGGGCTGCTGGACGTTCTTTGCCGTACGAGATAGTTTTTATTCGGTTCGGGCTAATACCCACAGCTACCAAGTGATCCTTCGCTGAATTAGCGCGACGTTCTCCTAGCCCTAGGTTATACTCCCTTGTACCACGCTCATCAGCATGCCCTTCGATGGTTACATTGACGTTGCCATAACGTTTGAGCCAAGCGACCTGTTTTTCAAGCACTGCCCTAGCTTCAGACGACAAATTTGCCTTGTCGACCGCAAAAAAGACGCGGTCACCGACATTGACGACAAAATCCCGCCCAGAACCTGGTGTGATACTAAAACCCTTAGGCTTAGGTGGCCGAGGTTTCATAGTAACCTGCCCACCATAGGTCTTGGCTTTTAACTCGCCAATTCCCTGAGCACTACCCTTTTCCTCCAGGGTCGTCTCACAGGCGCCCACAAGAAAAAGACCCGCTAACAAATATGTAAGGTTCCTTAAACGCATTTCATTTGTCCCCTTGATCAGAAGGTATGAGATATTAGAACTTTAGTAAAATTGCAACCCACCTCTTAAAAATATGCCGAAGTGTCGAAAATATGCCGAAGTGTCGCCAAGAAACCGATTTAACTAATTATAGTAACCGAAAGACAAACAACTGGCCCAAAGGGACTATAATATGCCAATCTCATGGAATCAAGGGGGACCAAGCTGGGTCAGAAGCTTCCATGGGTGTAACGATTTCACGCTCATTCTGGCCAGTAAGATCAATAGAATAAATCTTCGTTTCTTTATCTCCCAGTTTTCCTTTTGGAATTTCCCTAAAAAACATTATTACTCGCCCATTGGGCGACCATGTGGGCGATTCTACCAAAAACCCATCTGCCAGAAGGCGTTCCCCTTTGCCATCGACACCAATGACACCGATATAGAAATTTCCTCCAGCAATTTTAGTAAAGGCAATAAGATCTCCCCGTGGCGACCAGACCGGGGTCGCGTAACGGCCTTTACCAAAACTAATTCGCTTAACCTTTTTCCCATTAGCATTCATTATATAAATTTGCTGCGTGCCGCTACGGTCAGAATTGAAAACAATATATTTTCCGTTGGGCGAATAATGAGGCGACGTATCAATAGCCGAGTGCCGGGTCAGGCGCTTCGCCTGGCGGGTTCGAAGGTCCATTGTATAAATTTCTGTATTTCCATCCTTCGCCATACTCATAATAACGGTGTTCCCGTCTGGGGAGAACCGGGGCGCGAAGGTCATACCCGGGAAATCACCCAAAACTTCTTGTCGACCAGTGTCTATGTTAAAAATGTAAACCCTTGGAACCTTGCCGTGATATGACATATAGGTAATTTCTTGACGGCTCGGAGAAAAACGCGGCGTCAAAACTAATGAACTCCCATCTGTCAAAAAGTGATGGTTCTCGCCGTCTTGGTCCATAATAGCCAGCCGCTTTATCCTTCGCATTAAAGAGCCAGTCTCAGCGATATAAACAATTCGGCTATCGAAATACCCTTCTTCACCAGTTACCCTTTTGTAGATTGCATCCGCCACTATGTGTGAAATTCGACGCCAGTTGGTGCCAAGGGTCGTATATACTTGCCCAATCATTTGTTGCTGTGCGAATACATCCCAAAGGCGGAATTGGGCCCTCATACGATTATTAGAGATTAACGTGACGTGCCCCTGAACCAGGGCTTGGGCGTTGAGGATACGCCAATTCTGAAATTGAGGCACTGTATCCAAAGTCCGCTCCACATCAATAAATGCTTGGTTATCAATGGCCTGAAACAAACCTGAACGCTCCAAATCCGCCCTAATGACACCAGAAATACTTTGGCCCAATTCTATTTCCTGCTGTGTCTTACCGATAAAATTGGTGACGGCGATTGGTAAGGGCTTTACCGTACCACGAGTAATGTCAACTCTGAGTTCTCCCAGGGCTGACTGGAATGTCAAGAAATTCAATGGCACTAAAACGATAAAACCAAAAAATACCGACTGTAAGCGTGTAATTAAATTCTTCCGCACGGTTACCTTCCTATTCATCTGCCAAACATTTCACTTGGATTAAAATTCAGAGTGACATCCTTCCAAATGTCATACTTCTTTGGATCAAGTTTAAACGGCTGGCAAGCCTGATTTAAAATTGCTCGTTGTGCTGTCTCGGCTGCCGCTAGTTTAAAGGGGTCCTCAATTAGTACACTCCTGTTTTTAACCCATGCTCTTGTCACACGTCCATCCGGGTTTAGTGATGCCCCGATAATAACCACAATGTTCTGAGCTCCTTTAGCACCGGGCTGAAGATTCCAGCAGGGCATAATTGCCGTTCTTATCGTGTTAATCATGGCGTGCATCTCGGTCATCGTGATGCGGCTTGATGAAGATTCATTGATCGGGCGTCTCGTCAAAACTTTAGCAATCTGTTGTTCAAAATCTGATTTTTTACTCTTGTTTTTCTTTTTTGGTTTTATAGCCACTTGTGTCGTTTTAATTTCTTTCTCAAGATTTTTGAGCACCAACGCAAAGGGATCCGGGGGCGTCGGTTTACGTCGCGGTGTAATCTTTGCTAGCTTCTTGGACGCCACCGGTTTTAATATGCGTTTAGGTTTTGCAACAGGTTTGGGGTTTAGATCACGTTTAACTGTCGGCTTCGGCTCGGGCAGTATTTTGCTGATTGGTTCAGGTCTTTTCTGCTTTAATACCACTTTGGTTTCCGATTTTGCTGGTATTGGCAGAGGAGGATTGGCTTGCTTAATTTTGGACACAGGTTCCCGAATAGGTTGAGCCGGTAGATTGGTTTCTGACGCAATAGACACCAATTCCACAACCATCGGAATATTTTCCTTTGCGGGAGTACGCTGTAAATAGGGCAGCCCAATAACGCTTAACAATACCACTGTCACATGCAACACTAATGACATCAGGAAGCTTGATCGCATGTGCTTTACTTAGCGACCTTATTAAGTTTTTTTTGTGGCAATGTTACCCTATCAGGCATTTCCGTGATCAAAGCCACCCTTTTGAAGCCTGCAGCATTGATAGTACCCATCACCTGCATAACCCTGCCATAATCAATAGTTTTATCACCGCGGACGAAAATGCGTATATCCGGATTAGCGCCAGTAACAGCTATAAGGCGAGCCGTTAGTTTTCTGAGGGCTATTTCACTATCCTGAACGTATACGCGTCCCTCGAAGTCAATACTAACGGATAGTGGTTCATCTGGTTCTTGAATAAGCGAAGCTTGTGCTTTTGGCAAATCTACCGGGACACCCACGGTTAACAAAGGTGCTGTAACCATGAAGACGACAAGCAAAACAAGCATAACATCTACAAATGGTGTAACGTTTATATCTGACATCGGAAGTCGGCGTTTTCGACGACCACGCCGACCAGATCGGGCTCCTTTATTTGGTGCCGTTACCATGAACAGTCCTATCCATCCAATTGACGCGAGATAATAGCGGAGAATTCGTTCGAAAAATCTTCAAGACGGGCAGCATAACGATCTACATCTTTAGAAATTTTGTTGTAAGCAATAACTGCAGGAACAGCCGCCAATAAACCAAGGGCTGTGGCAAATAGTGCTTCCGCGATTCCCGGTGCGACTACAGCAAGAATTCATGATACCCCATACGGTGCCAAAAAGACCAATGAATGGTGCAGTTGATCCTGTGGATGCGAGTATAGTTATCTGACGTTCAACTCTCTCAATCTCTCTATTCAAAGTAACGTCCATCACACGGTCGATGCGGTCAGTCAAGCTTGAACCATGGTCTGCGCTGGTTACACCCGAGTCAATTGCTCTTCGCCATTCTTTCATGGCAGATACGAATACGGCTGCCATCGGATCTTTTGGCAGGGTGCCTATCTTTTCGTAAAGTGTATCTAATGAACCGCCTGACCAAAAAGAACCCTCGAACTCGGCAGCTTCGCTGTTAAGGCGTTTCAGGCGCAGGCTTTTTTCAATAATTATGGCCCAACACCAAACAGACGCCACTATCAATACAAGCATCACGAGCTTCACGATCATGTCAGCTTTTAAAAACAAATTCCAGACCGAAAAATTTAATTCCTGAGATGCAGCCACTAAACCTGCGGCATTTACCGCTTCATTCTCCATTCCTAACCCTCATTTTCTAGTTCCGTAAATTGTTGAAATGCAACACGCACTTCGGTGGGAATCCTCACAGCTCTGCCGCTTGTATGGCTGCGGCTTGCAATTATTACATCCATTACTACCAACTCCTCTCCATTTTTCACTGCGGCCTGGCGCAACGAAATCGAGGCACCCTTTATTTTGGTGCAGGTCGTTCGCACCTCTAGAATATCATCCAGAAATGCCGGCGCTATGTATTTTGCGTTGCAGTTTCGTACGACAAACTCCACACCCCATTTTTTTTTGATACTTTCATGGGCAACACCAATTTCACGTAATAGCTCTGTACGCGCCCTCTCGGCAAACCTCAGATAATTAGCATAATAAACGATGCCAGCAGCGTCCGTTTCTTCATAGTAAACACGAACCGGAAGCGTGTGAAAACCTGCGCTACTGAAGCTACCCTTTTGCGCGTCGATTTTATTCACTCCCTTCCCCATCTTGAGCCAGCAATTCTAACTGGTGAATGTTCTTAGGTGCGCTCACACCTATATGATGGTAGGCGCCCTCAGCCAGCACACGGCCTCGAGGCGTCCGCATGAGTAGTCCTTGCTGAATAAGATATGGTTCAACTACTTCCTCAATCGTATCCCGTTCTTCTGATAAAGCGGCTGACAAAGTCTCCGCACCTACCGGTCCCCCCGCATAGTTATTGGCAATACACGCTAGATAACGCCGATCCAGAGCGTCGAGCCCCCTAGCGTCTACCTCCAGCTTTTTGAGCCCCATATCCGCAACTTCAGCATCCACTGAGTCAATACCAGATACCGCAGCAAAATCCCTTACCCGCCGAAGGAGCCTCCCAGCGACCCGAGGGGTGCCGCGAGCTCTTTTAGCAATTTCCCTGGCGCCCTCTTCCAGGAGATTTACACGAAGTATAGCCGCACTTCTCTGGACAATCTCTTTCAAGTCTTCCACGTCATAAAATTGCAGGTGTAATAATATACCAAAGCGATCTCGAAGCGGCGTCGTGATTAGTCCCGAACGGGTAGTTGCCCCTACAAGCGTGAATGGCTGTAGATCAATTCGGACGGAGCGCGCCGCTGGGCCCTCGCCAATAATGAGATCAAGTTGAAAGTCTTCCAACGCCGGATAAAGAATTTCTTCCACCGCTGGGTTGAGACGATGGATTTCATCAATGAATAGGACATCGCAGGCTTGCAGGTTGGTGAGTATAGCAGCGAGGTCGCCTGCCTTAACTATCACTGGGCCGGAAGTGGTCCGAAAACCAACTTTGAGCTCCCTAGCGATAATTTGGGCGAGAGTTGTTTTGCCTAGTCCCGGCGGACCGTGCAAAAGCACGTGATCCATGGCCTCGCTTCGCCCTCGTGCTGCATCCACAAACACTCTCAAATTTTCCCGAACCTGGGTCTGACCGATAAAACTGTTCAGTTCTTGAGGGCGAATTTTTTTCTCGCTGGTGTCATCAAGTTGCTCACTACCCGCGATAAGGCGGTCATCGACCATTACTGGGGATCTCCTGGCCTAAACGCAGCTAGTCCTAAGAGGCCGTCTTTGATCAACATTTCCACAACTGCTGAATCCCCGAGTCTCTGCACAGACTGGGCAACGGCTGTATATGCCTCGCTACGCCCATAGCCTAAATTAACCAAAGCGGAAACTGCATCCGCTGTCGCTTGATTGGCATTGGGACCTTTAATCATATCTGCTTTTAAACCGATCCCGGAATCAAAAGGACCGATGCTAATGTCCAAATCACCGATCTTGTCTTTCAATTCGCTAATTATCCTGCTGGCGAGCTTGGGTCCAACACCAGGCGCTTGGCTGATTACAGCCTTGTCAGCCGCAGCTACTGTCTGCGCCAAGGTTTCGGGAGCGACAACTGAGAGGATTGCAAGAGCAACCTTCGCCCCAACACCCTGGACCGTTGTCAAGAGCTTGAACCACTTCTGCTCTAACTGGTCTACAAAACCGTAAAGATGAATATGGTCTTCTCGTACATGTGTTTCAATGTAGACGCTGACCATCTCCCTCTCAGCTAAAAGCAGTTCTATTGTTCTTGTAGAACAAAATACCAGATAACCCACACCTCCAACATTGATGATCACCGAGCCCTCAGCCGAGTGGTCAAGTAGACCTGTGAGGCGCGCAATCATGCATCAACTCCCGATACTTGCATTATAATCTGAACCAAATCCCGTTGATGAGCATGGCAAATGGCAACAGCCAGAGCGTCGGCAGCATCCACAGAATCCAATAAGCAACCTGGTAAAAGCATTTTCACCATCATTTGCACCTGTTCTTTGGCTGCATGCCCAGTCCCAACAACCGACTTCTTGATCTTATTGGGAGAATATTCAGCAACGTGCAGACAAAACCTTGCAGGCACCAGCATTGCCACCCCCCTCGCTTGCCCCAGCTTTAGTGTTGACGCTGCATTGACATTAACAAAGGTTTCCTCTACCGCCGCCTCTTCAGGCTTGTAAGTGTTAATCACCCACTCGAGGCCATCAAAAATTTGCAGCAGCCTGTCCGCCATAGGGGCCTTGCCATCACTGACAATCCGACCGTCGGCAACATGTGAAATAATATTATCACAGGCTTCAATGACACCCCAGCCGGTGTTACGCAAACCAGGATCTATGCCAAGAAACCTTATAGTCCCCTTCACCTATTCAGATCCCGGCACTTAGACGCGCCATCACCTCATCGGCAATATCAAAATTGGCAGCGACGCGTTGTACATCATCATTATCTTCAAGAGTATCGAGCAACTTAACCAGTTGCTCTGCTCCCGTGTCCTCAACCGGAACGGTATTCTGGGGACGCCAGTCGAGGCGCGCAATCTCGGGCTCTCCGAGAATTTTCTCGAGCGCATCTCTAACCACACTGAAATCATCCGGGGCACAGTAAATATTGTGCGTGGGGCCGTCCGATTCCACATCCTGGGCTCCAGCTTCCAGGGCTGCCTCAAAGACTAAGTCATCATCAACTTTGTCCGAGTTATAATTTATCAGCCCCACCCTTTCGAACAAAAAACTGACGGCACCAGTTTCAGCCAAACTTCCACCGTACTTGGAAAAAGCTGCCCTAACTTCTGAGGCTGTCCGATTACGGTTATCAGTAAGTGCCTCAACGATTACCGCAACACCTCCAGGTCCATATCCTTCGTAACGTATCTCTTCAAAATTTCCCCCATCATCGCCGCCAACAGCCTTCTTAATTGCGCGGTCAATATTGTCTTTGGGCATATTGGCCGCTCGGGCTGCCGAAACGGCAGCCCGTAACCGCGGGTTCATTTCTGGATCAGGTAGTCCTGTTTTAGTTGCCACCGTGACTTCACGGATAAGTTTCGAGAATATCTTGGCACGCTTCGCATCTTGCGCACCTTTGCGATACATAATGTTCTTGAACTGAGAGTGACCTGCCATCGTTCTCGCTGGTTTTTAGTTCGAAGACAGCTGGTTCATTAACATGTTTCGCTGAGCAACGCACGTCCGTATGACCAATAAATATCATATAATGGTCCCCTGCTATCGGGGCAATGTGGCGAGATTGGGG
>JYMV01026186.1_pt1 | contig 10534 bp, 1 predicted proteins | sample 338911 | NCBI WGS metagenome assembly JYMV01 (sample SAMN03354496, study PRJNA234377) | hydrothermal vent metagenome | biome: Deep sea; feature: Hydrothermal plumes at the Eastern Lau Spreading Center, Western Pacific Ocean; material: Seawater | place: Tonga | collected 2009 | depth 2000 m m
CTTACTCGTCGTAAGGGAAATAACTCGTATAAAAACTAATAATTGTAGAATCAAACCCGGAATGTGCAAAGATTTATTGACAATTTACACATACATATTAACTTCAAGCGTTCATATATTGTCAATTGTTTGATTTGTTTTGTTTTTGTTGTTTTTTTCTCTCTTTTTTTCTGTACTCAATTTATAGTAAATTTGAAAATAAATAATATCTATACAACTTTTTCGTTTGAATTCTAGATAAAACGACTTGTATCACTGAAGACCTGCTGCAAATGTTGGTGGGTATCAATACCAGAAAAGGTAATTAAACCATGTCTTTTCTCTCTCTCTTTGTCATGTCTCAAAACAATAGCATGTTTTAATGATATAAAGAACAGTGTAAGTCATTACTTTTATTTGTATCTTAATTGAAACCAATATAACCTGGTCAGTACAATTGTTAAAAAAAAAGGGGAGGGTGTCTGCTGCGATAATCTGGAAATATTTAATGTACTTGAAAGTTTTATACTGTGAATAAACAATAAACAAACGTTAAAGACGTGTAACTAGCCATGTGGCACTTGGTTGAAATCAAAAATATATATCACAACAACAACAAAAAATATTCAAACGTCTTGAGCAAAACAATATATCGATGGAAAATCCGGTCTGGTGTTTTAAGCTTATGAACGCAGCGTCCAGGAGAAATACATGTAGATGCGTGATTTTGTCTTGGCGTCCTGGAGACATGCATGTAGCTGTGTGATGATGTGTGGATTTTGGTTCCACTCATCACGAAGCAGTCGAACAATATATTTATTAACGAGAGATGGAGAGACGTAACTCACAAACTTGACACTTTGAAAAAAACACCTTTTTCCATCATTTTAAGAATTATAACCCTAGCTTTTCCTATTTATATCACCACGGTAATTTAGATATCAATGGCAAGAAAACATATATAGTGTGCTTTATCGGTTTCAGATGGCCGTCTACAACCAGCCTTCTTTGCCTCTTTGGTAAAGAATCCTTACACCTTAACAGGCATTAACGACGTAGTCAAATTTGAAGATGTCAGAGTCAATAGAGGTCAAGGCTACAATCCATCAACTGGAGTTTTTACAGCACCACGGAAAGGACTGTATCATTTTGCATGCCTGATTTTGGGATATAAGGGACATGTTGTTCATTACCAACTGAATAAGAATGATGCAGTTTATACCAATGGATTTTCAAAAAGGGGCGGGTATATGGCCAGCACATTGAGTGTTATCGTGGAGATGAAGAAAGGTGATCGTGTGTTCATCAAGCATAGGGCATCAGGTTCTGAACAAATCACTGGAAGTCACCATTCAACGTTTTCTGGATATTTTTTGCAAGAATAAAAATATTACCATGAATATAGTTATTACATTATTTTAAAGTAGCAGAATATTATTAAGTCTCTAGGTAAAGCTTATGAAGTTAATCTCAGGGACCAATCATTTACCTTTCTGTGGGAGGGTGAGCTTCCTTTTCTTGTTCGGGAAGAATATTGTTTAGTCTCCGAGTCGATCCGTACTTTTTTAATTGAATAAAGGACATATTAGGAAAAGGTGGGATATTTAAGCATTATTATTTGCTTGCCAGACAGGGAAAACGAATGAATCTTTTTAAAAAGTAACAAAGTATCTATGTTTGCCATTTGTAAGGTTGGGTTTATGGTGCTTAACACTACTTTCAACAATATTTCAGTTATATCGTGGTGGTCAGTTTTATTGGGAGAGGAAACCGGAGTACCAGGAGAAAACCACCAACATGTCGCAAGTTACTGACAAACTTTATCACATAATGTTGTCTCGGGTACCCCAAGCCATGAACGGGTTTTGAACTTTCGTGGTGATATACATTGATTGCATAGGTAGTTATAAATCCAACAACCATACGATTACGACCACGACGGCCTCACTCAAGCGTAAATTGAAACGTAATAACACATGTCACACTGGATTATATACCTTTTCCTGTTTAGTTGTCTGTTTGTTTGTTTGTTTGTTTGACTTTTTTATTTGCTTTTGTTCATTTTGAAGTTCTTTGTAATTCCTAAAGAAGGTATATGATTTATTATTATTACTGACACATCATTATGTGATAATGATTTTCGTGTACTTTAGGCAGCTTTCATTGGGTACTACGGTTTTCTTAACAAATAATACTGACCCCCACGTACGATATGAGTGAAATATCGCTGAAATGTGGCATTAAGCACACACATATTCCTAAATAAATGTTAAAAAATCCGAAGGGAAATAAGGAATGGACATTCCAGAGACTCAGGCAACAGAGACTCAGGCAACATTGCGTACAAGACACGAAACGAAGAAAAAAAACAAAAAAGCACGGCCCTGAAAAATATAAAGATAAACAGCACAGACCACACTAAAACACCGGAAGTAATCGCATGTGCTCGCTAAGGGTAATACATTCCTGTTTTTTCAAGGGGCCCGCGGTGCTAATATCATTAAACATTTTGTTTTACCAAATTTGGAATTCAAATCCCTACCAAGCAGGTTCGATGTTATACATTCATCACAATTTGCTATTCGGCATTGTGGTGCTAAGACACACCCATATTCATTCTGTAATTTTATTAATTTGTATATCATATTCATTTTGAAATTCACGCAAATGACATCTCTGTTAGTTTTATAATGGTAAATGCCCTTTAACCTCCAGTGTATGTTAATCTTACACAACTTGGTAAACTATCATACCGATTTCCTACTTTGAATGATTGCAGCCATATTAAATTTAATCATAGTTTGATATATCCCGGCAAATAATGTTGTTTTATCATAAGCCTTTTAGATGTGAGGTATACTCCGTCATTTACTTGTGGTTTTCTATTGGAGGTATTCTCTGTCAGCTACTTGAGACAGATTGCCGATTGTCTGCAGAGTACATACTCTGAAAGTTCCATAAGGCAGGTTTGCGATTGCCTGCAGGGGGTGTACTCTGTCAGTTACATGATCTTAGTTGGCGGTTGTCTGCAGGGGCTGTGTGAACTCTGTCAGTTACCTAAGGCAGATTAACAGTTGTCTGCAGGTTTTGTGTACACTGTCAGTTGCTTACGGCGGGATGACTGTGGTCTGCTGGGGGATACTCTGTCAGTTACATGATGCAGGTTGAAAGTTGTCTGCAAGGGTGCGTGTACTTCGTATGTTGCTTGATAAAGATTAACGATTGTCAACAGCAGGTGCACTCTGTCACTTACATAAGGCAGGTCGGCGGTTTTTTGGAAAAGGGGGTGTAATTTGTCAGTCACTTGAGGCAGGATGGCGGTTGTTTGAGTGGGATGTGTGAACTGCCAGTTCGGATACACATACACAGCAGAGAGGATGTTCCGGACACAACATAGAATGCAAAGACGAATAGTTGATGGTTCTGGGACGAACACCGATTAGATGGGGTGAATAAAGGAGCAACAAGGGGATGATTCTAATACAGACACCGCGGTTGTCTGCAGAGTGTGTGCACAATGACTGTTACTTGAGGCAACATGGCGGTTATCTGTCAGTTACATGAGGCAGGTTGGCGGTTTTCTATAGGGGTGTATAATATGTCAGTTACTTGAGGCAAGCTTGCTGTTGTCTGTTGTTCTGGGATTAGATGGGGCGAATAAAGGAGCCACAAGGGGATGATTGTAATACATACACCGCATAGGGAATATTCTAGATACAAACATTAGGTTACAGATGACGAAAGGATGGTCAGATTACAAGAGTACCGATGTGACAATAAAAAAGGACAATTTAGAGAAACTGGCAACATAGGGTACACAATACGACGAAAAACACAACAAAAGGACAACACAAAACATGTTGGACACCACTAGACGCAAACTAACACAACTAACGTAGATAAGCCATGAACCCTAATACGAACAACTTACTGGAGGTCAAGACAAACCGAGCATCATTTGAATGCGGAAATCGTAATGCACTACACAATACCGAACCCACAACGTAAGGAAACACAATAGGACAACACAAACAGTTAAAAAAGATGTGCAACACGGATCCCACCAAAATACCGGGGGAGAACTCAGGTGCTCGCAAATTGTACGCGGTTTCCGCTTCTTATTAGACACCCGCCGTGCTACTCATAGAGACAAGTCCAGTGAAATTCTTGGCAGTAATAGAGGGGGAAAAGAAGTGATATTCCGGAGGAAGAGAAGAGAGGGCCCAGAAGAGATGGTCCGGATACAAACACAGATTTAGAGTAGAGGGAAAAAATAGGGAGTAGTCAGGAGAGAAGTGCATAATGAAATATAATAATGATCCGTTTAAAACACATATTAGAGGGGATTAAGAGGCGATGATCCAGATATAAAAATTCAGCAGACTAGAACATTACCCGAAAACAGAATAGTTGATGACCATGATACAAACACACAGTAGAGAGTATGGTCCGGATTGAAACACTGAAACAAAATGTCGAAGCTAAACGATCCTGGTAAAAACATAGTGTAGAGTGGGTTAGGAGATGATGCTCCGGAAACAAACACGGGGGTAGAAAGAGGGCAAACAGGTGATGCTGAGAGTAAAAACACATATTAGAGAATGTAAGCAGAGAGAGGATCATCCGGCGAAGAAAGAAAGGTCTGGATACAAGAGTGGATGGTCAGATACAAACACAGATTAGAAGAATGAAAAGATGATGATCCTGGCATAAAACATAAATTAGAGATGATGACGAGGGGCAGGTCCGTATGGATTCAGAATAGAGTGGGTAAAGATGGGTTGGTTAGTTTACAAAACCAGAGTATAAGAGAGAAGATGGACAGCCCGGAAGCAAAACCTGAATTCAAGGGACGACGAAAACATAGAACAGAAGAGTGAACAAGAGATAATTATATACAATCACAGATTAGAGGAGGTGGTCAACTGAAAATCAACGTGGAATGCCGAACATGAGATGGTCTAGAATTCACAGGGGTCATAGTCTTATTAAAGCCAAAAGTCATTGGGAGAAAGAAAATCAAAGGGCCTGTGCGGGATAGGCAAAAATCGGTTACCTATGACTACGGGAGAATCTTAGATTTAATGATAATTACAATGCTAAAGAACTGTACAATTCAATAATAAATATATCTAATATATCATGTCAGCGCCGAAACACTGACTAATGTACGGATGATACCCTCATATACTAATTGTCCACCAGCAGAAGTTCTAAAACAGTGAAAGTAATAAAAACGTAGATTTTAATAAACGCAGCGAATTTCTGGAATAACTTTCATCAGGTACGCTCAAAGTCGAAAGATGGGATATGCTTGTAATTTAAATGTCGTTGGGAGAAAGGAAATCAAAGGACCTAAAGAGGATAGCAAAAATAGGCTAAGGTCACTTATGTCTGAGGGAGGCAAACATTAGTTTTAATAATAATTACATTATTTATGAACTGTACATTTCAACAATAAATATATCAGAGCGGCTCAGCGTTCCCCGGGTGGCGGATAGGAGGAATTATTGATAGGAGTGGCTATCAAGCCTGACCGCTGACTACTGTGGGTAACCTGGTTGGAGAGTGCACGCTAAAGACCTCATTTGTCGATTTAGCTACTACAAAGACTGAATGATTCGTTCCTACCCACTTCTTCAATACTCTTCCAGTGGTAGTCAAAAGTCCTTGACCCAGTTGGTCCACCTCATTTCTATTAAGCTTTATATATTGTTAGACTTATATTCCTGAAAATATCTGATATATCACTCGCTAGAAGTCTAGCAATAAGCAATCAATCAATCAATCAAATACATATATGATCTTCGTGAGAGACCAGATGAAAACAGGACAGATTCGTCATTGTTTTTTTCTGCGAATAATTTGTTCCCACCCATCTTTTCCATATTCTTCCATTGGCAGTCAAAAGTCGCTATCCCGGTTGGTCCATCTCATTTCTATTAAGTTTTATATATTGTTAGACCTATATTCCTGAAAATGCAATCAAACCTGTCTATAAAGGGCACTCAAGGGAGCCTAAAAATGTGCCCTTGATGAGCAGTTGCTCTTTATATACAGGTTAAAATTATATGCACTATACATTAATAGGGAAAATAAGACTGTCCTTTATAGACAGTGGTTTGTTATATAGAGGTGCCCTTTAAGGCAGGTTTGACTGTAGCTGATATATTACTCTCTAGAAGTCTAGCAATAATAAACCTATCAATCAATCAATCAAGTACATATATGATCTTCGTGAGAGACCAGATGAAAACACGACAGATTCGTCATTGTTTTTTTCTTCGAAAATATTTTCCAATATGATTCAAAAGCAATATAACATTGTACTATTCATTGCAACTCGTTCAGTCACCTTCGATTGTCTATCGTGTTTTCTATTTTTTTTCATACCATTTTAAAATATCAATAAAAGGATAAATGATATCAATATTAACAGACAATGTAATAATACAGTAAATCTGTACTTATGTGATCCGTAGTAAGAACTTTGAAAATAACGCACGTAAGACAGATGGTTGCTTATTATAAGTTTAATTAACATGAAATCCACTGCAAATGGGGAAAAATAAGGGCACAGCGTAGTTCACATGTGCAGCAATATACCAGCTTCTCCTGCATATGGTGTCTACATCTCGCAAGGGCCAGTAGCAATTATTCTGATTTCCTGAAACGTCATCTTCATCTGAGAAACAGGCTACTGGACCAGGGCTATAAAAAGATTCGCCCAAGATCTTGTCGAAATATATTCCGTCTCTGCAAAAAAAAATATAAGCGATGCATTTTCATATAGTGAAAATGTATAAAGATAAAGAAGTCTAAAAATGTCAAGGATGATTTTTTTTTTGTCAATGTGTGACGTAAAAATATTTTTGACATTTACGTCACCGAATATGGAACTGCTTTGACAACTATTTTACCTATTTTGTTCCTGTATTTAAATACTGTTATAGTGACAGGCGGAACCTTTGAACCATTATGAGAGTGGGAGGTTTGGCGCCTTAAAATATGATTCAACCCACCATTTCTTTAGAAATGCCTCTACCAAGTCAGGGTCATTTTGGTTTTCACAGTTTTCGGTTGTTGACTGATTTTGTCTGTTTATATAGTTATGAATTTTGACTTTCCCTTTGTAAGATTGTTCGGGGTTCGGTAATTTTGTTATTACCCTTATTGAATGATTGCTCATATGGTCAGAATGAATGATGATACGGTATGTTGATAAAGGGATCACAAGGTCATGTTATAGGAAGAAGTGGCATACATGTGCTTAGAGAGTGAATAAGACTAACACAGAGCTGACAAAAGTACACACACGTAGACTGATATCACAGCAATAGAACATTAAAGACGATAAATACATACACAGAGATCAAAACAAATGAACAAAGGCACATACAAGACGATAAACACATACACAGAGATCAAAGCAAAAGAACAAAGGCAAGCACAATACGATAAATACATACACACAGCTCAAAACAAAAGAACAAAGACACACACAAGGCGTTAAGCACATACAAAGAGATCAAAACAAAATAATAAAGACACATACAAGACGATAAACACATGCACACAGATGAAAACAAAAGAATAAAGGCACACACAAGACAATGAACACATACACACAGATCAAAACAAAAGAACAAAGGCACATACAAGAAGATAATCACATACACACATATCAAAACAAAAAAATAAAGGCACACACAAGGCGATAAACACATACACACAGCTCAAAACAAAAGAACAAAGGCACATACAAGACGATAAACACATACACACAGATCAAAAACAAAAGAAGAAAGACACACACAAGACGATAAACACATACACACAGATCAAAACAAAAGAATAAAGGCACACACAAGACAATGAACACATACACACAGATCAAAACAAATGAACAAAGGCACATACAAGAAGATAAACACATACCCACATATCAAAACAAAAGAACAAAGGCACACACAGGCGATAAACACATACACACAGATCAAAACAAAAGAACAAAGGCACATACAAGAAGACGATATACACTTACACACAGATCAAAACAAAAGAACAAAGGCACAGACAAGGCGATAAACACATACACACAGATCAAAACAAAGAAATAAAGGCACACACAAGGCGATAAACACATACACACAGATCAAAACAAAAGAACAAAGGCACATACAAGAAGACGATAAACACATACACACAGATCAAAACAAAAGAACAAAGGCACCCACAAGAAGATAAACACATACACACAGATCAAAACAAAAGAACAAAGGCACCCACAAGAAGATAAACACATACACACAGATCAAATCAAAAGAACAAAGGCACATACAAGAAGACCATAAACACATACACACAGATAAAACAAAAGAATAAAGGCACATACAAGAAAACGATAAACACATACACACAGATCAAAACGAAAGAATAAGGCACATCAAAGACAATAAACACATACACACAGATCAAAAACAAAAGAAGAAAGACACACACAAGACGATAAACACATACACACAGATCAAAACGAAAGAATAAAGGCACACAAAAGACAATGAACACATACACACATATCAAAACAAAAGAATAAAGGCACATAATAAGCGATGAACACATACACCCAGATCAAAACAAAGAATAAAGACATATACAAGAAGATAAACACATACACACAGACCAAAACAAAAGAATAAAGGTACATACAAGACGATAAACCCATACCCAGAGATCAAAACAAAATAATAACGGCACATGCAAGACGATAGACACATGCACACAGATCAAAACAAAAGGATAAAGGCACATAAAAGACGATAAACACATACACACAAATCATAACAAAAGAATAAAGCCACATTCAAGAAGATAAACACATACACACATATCAAAACGAAAGAATAAAAGCACATCAAAGACCATAAACAAATACACACAGACCAAAACAAAGGAATAAAGGCACAAACAAGAGGGGAAAACACAGCCACATATCAAAACAAGTACACACACGAAGACAGACGTCACAGTAAAGGCACATAAAAGACGATACACACACACACACACACATAAACAGATATCACAGCAATAGAACATACAAGACGATACACACACACACAGATCAAAGCAAAAGAAGAAAGGTACATACAAGAGGAAATACGCGAACAGATAAAAACAAAAGAATAAAGGCACAACCAATAGGAACACATACACACAGGTCAACATAAAAGAATAAAGACACAAACTAGAGGAGAACACACGTACAGATAAAAACAAAAGAATAAAGGAACAGAGGAGGAAAAGATTCTCACAGATCAAAACAGAAGAATAAAGGCACATACAAGAGGAAAACAAACGCTCAGATAAAAACAATTGAACAAAGGTATATACAAGAGGAAAACACACGCACAGATAAAAACAAAAGAACAAAGTCACATAGAAGAGGAATACACACGTACAGATAAAACAAATTGAGCAAAGGTACATACAAGAGGGAAACAGACGTACAGATACAAACAATTCAACAAAGGTACATACAAGAGGAAAATACACGTACAGATAAAAGCAATTGAACAAAGGTACATACAAGAGGAAAACACACACACAGATAAAAAAAACTGAACAAAGGAACATACAAGAGGAATACATACACAGAAAAAAACAACTGAACAAAGGTACACACAAGAGGAAAACACACACACAGATAAAAACAACTGAACAAAGGTACATAGAAGATGAATACACACGCACAGATAAAAATAACTGAACAAAGGTACATGCAAGAGGAGACACACGTACAGATAAAAACAATTGCACAAAGGTACAAACAAGAAGAAAACACACGCACAGATAACAACAACTGAACAAAGGTACAGACAAGAGGAATACACACGCACAGATACAAACAACTGAACAAAGGTACATACAAGAGGAGACACACGGACAGATAAAAACAATTGCACAAAGGTACAAACAAGAGGAAAACACACGCACAGGTAAAAACAACTGAACATTGGTACATACAAGAGGAAAACGCACGCATAGATAAAAACAATTGAACAAAGATACAAACAAGAGGAAAGCACACGTAGAGATAAAAACAGTTGAACAAATGTACACACAAGAAGAAGACACGCACACAGATACAAAAAATTGAATAAAGGTACAAACAAGAGAAAAACACACGCACAGATAAAAACAATTGAACAAAGGTGCATATAAGAGGAAAACACACGCACAGATGAAAACAATTGAACAAAAGTATATACAAGAGGAAAACACACGTACAGATAAAAACAATTGAACACATGTACAAACAAGAAGAAGACACGCGCACAGATAAAAACAGTTGAACAAAGGTACAACAAGAGAAAGCACACGCACAGAAAAAAACAACTGAACAAAGGTACAAACAAGAGGAAAACACACGAACAGATAAAAACAACTGAACACAGGTACATACAAGAGGAAAATACACGCACAGATAAAAACAATTGAAGAAAGGTACATACAAGAGGAAAACACACGCACAGATAAAAACAACTGAACAAAGGTA
>JYMV01022054.1_pt1 | contig 10532 bp, 2 predicted proteins | sample 338911 | NCBI WGS metagenome assembly JYMV01 (sample SAMN03354496, study PRJNA234377) | hydrothermal vent metagenome | biome: Deep sea; feature: Hydrothermal plumes at the Eastern Lau Spreading Center, Western Pacific Ocean; material: Seawater | place: Tonga | collected 2009 | depth 2000 m m
CGAATGTATTTCCCTTCCACGACCAATAATCTCACAATCCGCTCCGGCCGAAAGTGATTTGCTCGGACATTGGACAATGAATTCCATTACTTCTGAAAGATATATTCCTGATGTTTCTGGTAGAGGGAATCATGCAAGATTGATGTCCAAGGGGAGCATTAGTTCCAGTAATTTTGAGGATCATTCTCCTGCTGATAATATAATTAATATTAGTGGAAATCGTTCATACAAACGATTAGAAGTTGCAACGGGTGCGGGTGCAATTGAAATTGCAACGAGTGGCACTCAAGAAACTTCTGGCATTGTTGGTCAGGAAGGCCTTTATCCATTGCCTCTTACTGGATCATTTCCCACAAATTCTATAACAGTATCCTTTTGGATTAAACCTTCATCGCAAGTGGGCGGGGCCGGTGCGGATTGTGAGATTATTGGTCGTGGAAGGGAAATACATTCGGGAGCATGGGGACTGAAGATAGAAAATACTTTAGGGGGACAGGACGGGCTGGAATTTGATACAATTTTAAATTATTACCCGGTGGGCGGTTCAGTAACAGGATGGACCCAGGTCAACATAGACAATACCGAAACACTTGGTTGGTTTGCTGACGCCGGGCCAACAAAGGGATTTAAACAAGATGTATGGCACTTTGTTGTATTAAAGGTTGTTGAGGATGCCGCGCTCTCCAATAGTATAGAACTCTATATTTATCGAGAAGGTGTGGGTCTTTTATATCGGAGACTTTTTGCTGATTTTAATAATGCATATACTTTTCAAAATACAAATTACTCCAGCATTGTTATTGCAGGAGATCCAAATGTAGCTGAAGGGTCGGGAGCCGCGAGCCTCGGCACTTTTGATGATCCTACTCAGGTAGACAAGGGTGCATATGGACATTATGATGAAATTAGATTATTCAAGACTCTGTTGTCGCCAAGAAATATTAAATTCCTGTACTTGAATCCAACAGGAAGATTCTTCTCGGCTCCTCCGGCCCCAGGAATAGGAATCAAGCACGACTATTCTAGTTTTTATGACAAGATAAATGCAAACACGGATCTGTATATTCATGGATTCGATCAAGATGGAAATGCAGCAGACATTCCGCCTTGGATTTCACAGGACGGAAATATTCTTTATATTAACAATGAACGTCTTGGGCCTTTCACAATGACCCAAGTTGAATATGATAAAAGAACGAGCAATACTGCATATATTGCAACAACATCCACAGGATCAAATCCAATTACCAAACCTGGAAAGTATTATCTGGCCCAGCCTATTCCGACAGACGACTCTACAGGAACCCATGATTGGCATGGAGCGAACAATACAAACCTATGGGAATCCTATGACTCAAGACCAGAGGGAAATCGTCTCATGCTCATCGGAGAAATTCATTTGGCACCCGATGATCCCGGCGCACCAATAGAATCCGTGACCACATATCAAATGTCTAGGTTGCATGAAGTTGTTCGCGAAACTTATAACTTTACAATTCTTCCAAAGGACTTTGCTCCAATATCTCCATTTGCCGCCAATGTTGATTTTTGGAATAGTGCAGAGGGAATTGACAGCACATATATAAAGGGGATCGTTGCAGAAAAGATTCAGGCAGGAGTCATTACTGCCGGAATTCATGTTGGCGGGGAACAGAAGATTATACTCGATGGGCCCAATTCAAGAATTGTGATTAAAGATTAGGTTATATAAATGGTAGATAGAATTTTATTAGGGAAAAATGAAGCCGGAAATGAAGGCCTTTGGGTGTCAAAGCCTGGAGTCGATGTGGTGTCCTTTGCAGGAAATACTTATCTTAAATCTCTTGGGGATTGGTATGGGTATCAAGAAGAGTTTGATTGGACTGGCGCTGGTGGCGATCAATGGGTCAACACGGACCCGGAGTCTTCGTTTGTTGCTTTTGTGGGCGCAGCAGGCGGGTCTTCTTTGCCTACTAGCACAACACAGGATTGGTTAAAACGAACACCAGACGGAACAATTTATTATGGTGCCGGACTTGGCGATCAGATTTTATATACAAAAGATTTGGTTGATGGTTCTGGATTTCCTTCTGGGGAAAGTTTTGTTGGAGCAGAATATCCAATCGTCGAAATGAGAATTAGAAGAAATTATATCTATCATGATTGGTCTGCCATTACGACTGGATTTGGTGCCGGGACTGGTTTTCCACAAACGTCGTCGGGTGATATGCAACTTTTTTTTGAAAATCGAGTTGTGGGCAGCACCTCCGATGCAGTAACATGGAGCGGGCAAGCATCCCTTAATTTGCCGGGAACTTATAAAACATATTTTCCAGATTCTGAGCGCCCGCCCGGCGCGATGCTTCCAGCATTTCCAAACAGTTCAAATTGGGGCCCATGGAAAAATATTGAATGGGATATGAGTACCACAACACCCTGGATGGACCCATTCACACATTTTGGTTCTTCCGGGCCATACACTTCTCAATATAGAATAACACAACTTCGATTTGATTTAGTAAACGACACGGCAACAACCGGCTACGGGGCCCACCTTCCGACCTTTCTTCTTTGGAATCCTCAAACGCAACCTCTTTTTGAAATTGATTATGTCCGAGTAAAGAAACTGGGCGTTCCGAGCAATGCAGGACCGGAGGGGAATGCTCGCGAGGCATTGATATTTGACTCTGATATTAATCATATGGGCCTCGTACATCAGACAGGCATTGTGACCATCGGAACAGCAAAGGCATGGATTGACGGAACCACAAGTGACCATGTAGTCGGACACAACATTGACAATGATGCAAATGGCTATGTGTCATTTCCTGCACTTGACTATATTCCTCTTGTATTGTTCCAGAGAATTGACGAGAATGTTGGTGTCACCGGAGTTTCATATCCCGGAGGAGAAGATGAGTTTTCTGTCTGCACACAGCACTGGGAAGACCATCGGCATCCTACATATGATATGAATACATCAGAGAGTAGTTATAAAGGATTTGATATTAAAACAGTAAATAAAGTTGATTCTTCTGTATATACCAGTACCCTTGTGTCTGAAAATTTTTATTTTCAAACCGAGGAGTGGGGGGTCATACCTGGGGAGCAAACCCTCGCAACCGTCGTATCCGAACTTCCTTGGTTAGGTGATTTTTCACCTGGGCTCGGGGCTGTCAATCTTGGCACGGGCAATCTCTTCGCCCTCAGATCTGAGCGGAGAGGAAATAGTTTTTCCAGTATGGTACAATCGTTTTCTGAAACGCGAACCTTTGCATATGCTCGTGCCAAGAAAGATGGATTCTGGTTATCCTGTAGAAATGCAATTGCCCAAGAGGGATTGGAACCTGTCCTCAATCTGGCACCCGTGCTTCCAGAAGAGGGAAGTACAACACAGGGGTCTGCTGCATATACTTCTATGACATCCAATAATGACAATGGAGCATGGGGAATGTTTCATCCGGCACTTACCTTATATGACACCGGAAATGGTCCGCAGAAGTTCACAGAGGGCCTTCAATTGAAATGGGACACGCGCACAACTGCAAACTTGGCCTTGCTGGATAAGGTGGGCGTGGGCGACGATGGAACTTCTTATGACCAATATAAATGGTGGCCCTCTTTTTCTTGTTCCGGGCTGCCCTTTAATGGTATACTAGCCTTTCCAAACGCTCCTGCCCCGCCCGACAAATTCGCCGCCAGCAACTGGCTTTATTCATATATGAAAGACGCAACACATATTCAAGCACAATATACTACAGACGGAATACTTAAAGGAGATACTGGAGGATTTTATCCATATAGATTCCAGAAAAATAATATAGTATTTTCTCCTGATGGCAACCCAGCCATCGACGAGGACACCGGCCGGGTTTCATTTTCGTTTGGAGATCAATACAATATTAAGCGACTATCTTCTGCGGGAATCTTCCATCCTCCAGGGATGGTTCCGTCAAATAAACAGGCATACGATAATAAAAATATCTCAAACCTTTCCGAGGAGAGCCCTGTCATAGAAAATCAGACTGCCTATATTGGTGGATCAATGAACACAAGGGATTCACCCTCGGTTGCATCCTATGACGCAACAAAACCTAAGCCACCTAAATATAAATATTGGGTGCTGCGTGTTCCTGTGAGTATCCCGGAGTATACATCATAATGGACCGAATAATTATAGGAAAATCGCCAGACACAGAAGCATCTTTTCCTGCATCAAATCACCGTGCCGGAAATACCGGATTGTTTATTTCAAAACCCGGCGCCAATGTCATGTCCTGTTCGGATGGGGAGTTGCTCTTTGATTCGACTGCACCGGACTTTATGCAGGTATTGGCAAAGGGAATCGCAGAAATTCCTCCAGCAGATAGTGTTTATGGTGTTCCTGCCAAAAAAACGATTCACACAAAATTACCATCTCCTTACGCAGAAGAAAACGCCACGGTTTTGGTTCGATGGGCCCACCTGAGTCCGTCGTCAAACCTTCACCCTACAGCATTTTCTGACAGTTGGAACACCCCATTCTCGGAAAGCTATGCCACGACCCCTCCACATATTACTTTAGAGTCTACCAATCTAGGCAATCCAACTGAGATTGGAATTCTCCCCGGAAAAATGTTATCTGGAAGAACCTATGCAAATGCATCCTATTACTCGTCGGTTCCTGTATTTGATTTTTATAAAGGGTCATTGACCTCCCCCTCAACGCACGTTGCTCCAAATGGATTTGGTAGCCAGCCTACTTGGTCGCCCGGGCCCGGGAGCGAGATTGCATTTTGCGGCTACGTTCCCGGCGGAAAGGTAAATATCTTTAAGTTTACTGGCATAGACCAAAATAACCCTAGCGAAATTACATCAAGCCCGACTGACCAACTCACTACTTACAATTTAAATATAGGAGCCCCGGCGCACCCGGAATTTTCGCGTGACGGAGATAAAATCGTTTATCAATTTGATGACGCTCTTTGGATAATGGATTCTTCCGATGGGGGCAATAAAACTAAAATTAGTGATGGCAGTTTTCTTGATCCAAGTTGGAATCGAGGAAACTTGAGTAATGACGAATTTATATGTCACAGTTCTTCAATATTTACAATATTTACCAAAGTAGCCTCGTCATGGAATCAAACAACCGTCCCCATCCCGGCTGGAATGCGTACTGGAGGTTATTCAGTTATTGAGCCAAAATGGAGTCCTGATGGAGAGAGAATTTTATTTCGGTTAAAGAGTCCCGGCGTTTATTCCTGGTGGGGATCTACCCATACATATTCTATTTGGACGATTGACCGTGACGGTCAAAACTTGCTTCAGCATACCGGCGACTTTAGCACTGTGGCTGGGGCTTGCTGGTCACCGGACGGAACTCGGATTAGTTTTTATGGAAACCCTAAAGATGGATCAGAAATTTTCACCAGTTCTTTCATTCAGAGCAGCCATAATGATGGAACATATGTTGCTCCAGACGGAGCCACCCCAGGCCACCTAGATCCATCCAGCGGGTCTGGATGGTATGAAATATCAGGATCAAGTTATGACCCAGGAAGCATCGGTTCCTTGACTTCAATATCTCTAGAGTGGGGAGGGCCTGGATCTCCAGACATCAAAGTAAAGACCGCCATTACTAAAGAACAGGGCGACGGCAGTCATATTATAGTTGAGACAACTCCGACAAACTCCGGGCCGGATTTTGATCTCATGAAACATTATGCTGATTTCGACAGCAATTTTGGAAGACTCGGGGTGGGTTCTGACTTAATTGCATATGATGATTTGGCGTACATTGCAGGAGAAGAGCATTTCCGTTTTGTCGTGTCGAGCCGGGGGAAGAATGGAGAAGCCTCAAGTCATGCCATTGGCGATTCCGCACATTTTAAATCACTCCCAGCGGGCCACGGCGGATTGTTCGTCTTCGATCAGGGCTACCGTTATTCTCCGAACGGAAAATATATGATCTCGGACGCGCTGAGGAATCCCACCCCACTCACGGTGGAAGAAATCAGCCTTGGCCAATACCTTGCCATAATAGACCTTTCCAATGTTGTTGTTAAGAGTCCCCCGACTATAGATATTGAATTTAAAAATGGATCGCCATTTAAAAATTATACAATTGCATGGACTCTATATAGAGCGAAGGGAATCTGAGAATGGCAATAGACCGAATTGTATTAGGGCAACACGCAAACACCAGCATTGGGGCTGGTCTGTATGTGTCAAAACCGGGAGCAAATGTCATGCATCCCGAACACGCCCAGTTTGGTAATCTGATGTTCGATTCAAATGAACCCCATTCTACATTGAATATCATTCAGAGTGGAACCTTCAAGATTACCTGTTCGCGCAAGGCTATTTCTGCGAGAGGGGAAACCATTGGGGCGCGGCTGAATGATACTCAAGAATTGTTTTTGGATGGGGGAACAGGACATATTAATGCACATACGTTTGCTTATGATACCGGAAGACCCTCAAACCTGACAACGGTGGCAAATTGGGATGAAGCAAAAACTCCGGGTTACCACAACAAATCATTTGGAAAAAAAGCAAAAAGCAAACAATCAAACTATCTGGACACAGGATCGCATACAATTCAAATTGCATCTCCGCTTCCAAACGGAGAAATTCCAGAAGTGGCTCTTCGTTTTGCAGTAGGAAATTCTTCGGGGCACTTTCATCCTTGGTATGCAGACACGAAATTTAATTCGGGCATACCCGGCGGAGACTGGGATGACATTGACCATGCTGCCAGCGACTTCACAAAAATTGTCCACATGGACAGCAATTGGATGCGTCTGAAGTGGGGAGGCCTGGGTGCAGAAGAATATAGAGGCATCCAAAATGAATATACTTATGATTCACTTTTAAGTTTTTTTGGAGGAGATGCACAAAAAATTGTTGACAAATTTGGATTTAGCAGTACCACAGATGCACAAAATAAATTAAAGAACAGCAAACTGCTCTCTTCGGCAATTAATAATTCTCAAGGAATCGTCGGACTCATTCCTTATGTAAATGCAACCTCAATCACAGTCGATGCCTACATGACCCCTACCCATGCTGGATTAAGACAGCCTGTTGACAGGACATTTGAAAAGAACAAAGGAAGACAGAAGGGTGTCGGATTCAATGCAATTGATGACTATGCACATATCAATTTTCCAATAGAGCATCATCCACATACATCTGGACTGAATGATACCCAGATCAGCGAAGACCTCAATGCCAGAAAATTTCAACACCTTCCGGGCATTCCTCTCCCTGGCGACATCTATCGTGATGATGGAGGAGACTTTGATCTCGAAGACCACGGAAAACGAGATATGTATGGATGGGGAGGGCATCCCACAGAGTTCTTTGTGAATCCATTTTCAAATGCAAACCTGACATTCTATACGCATATGCAACCTCCATATGTTCAGAACAAAGGAACAACTGTGGTATCTGGAAATACCTTTACGGGACATTACATTCCCATTGGGTATCAGGGTGAACCCGATAGTCAACTCTGGGGACCGGATGCCACGTTCGCGACAACTCATACTGGGACTAAAACTACCATAGTCGGGGCCGGCGGGGGGGAGAAAACCAATCTAACAATATCTCCAGATGGAATTAAATTTGCATATATTTCTGGAGAAGCCACAGGTGATGGTAGCAAGGATGTCATTATTCGTAATTTTTCGAGTGGTAGCGGTGGGTTTATAAATCTTTCAAAGGCAATAGAAACCTTTAGTCCTACAACATCATATGATCGTTCGGTGGGCACAGATCATTCAATTGTATGGGTGGATGACCCTGGATTTTGGGAAGATCTTGGAATGTCAGAAGAGTTGCTGGGCCCTGGCGGCGATCAAGTTCACTTTGGACACACAACAATTTCCGCTGCGGGGGATCACATATTAACTGCAAACTCTGGGCCAGGAATGCTCCTTGGCACAACCCGTGGTCAAGATCCCGCAGAAATTGCTCCCGGGGTTAAAACTAATTTTACTGATATTAAATATATACAATTTGATGAAAATTATAACATACAATCGGTAGAGAGATTATTTGAAAATTGGAATGAAGTTGGCCAACAGTTTGCCCATCATGGCGTGGCCAGCCAGCTTGGTCTTCCTTACGTTGATATTGCGGGTGGGCCGACTGAACTTGAAGCGGGCGTACATAGGGGGTATCAAGGTCTTCTTATTGAACCGCAGTCTTTTGGTGTGTCTCGCGCGATTAGATTGGCATCTCCATCGGGTCCGGGCGGAAGTGGAGATGATCTTTTTATAGAGCATGATAAATCATGGATTCCCAGAGTGTTGACCAGACGGTTTAACCATTCCCAATCAAAGTATTATTTAGAAATTCATGGAATACACAACTTACTCATCCTCGGCAATGATGACTTATCCTGGAACGCCCCTCGGCACGTTTGGGACGGTGGATCTACCTTTGAGTTTGTGCCGAACACGCAACCATTTGAAAACAGTCATGGTGGTGTGGGTATAAATGCCTTACTTGAGTCCTATTCAGCAAAATTTGTCCCTGGAAATACTGATTCGACTGCATTTGATGAACCAGGAAATCTTGAAGGTTGGTGGGGCCTCACAGGGCAACTGGGCTCATTTGCTTCAGCCATTCTTGGCACCATAATTAATCAAAAAACTCCGGGCGGGGTTTTGACTGCCTATGACATATATGTAACTTCGGACGACGCGAATTTTGGTCCGGCCGGCACCAAGGCCGAATTCAATTACTTTGCAATCACGGCTGGCAGCCTTAGAATTTCTCCTTCTGACCGCTCATGGGATATTATTGCGAGCAAGGCAGGGGCTCCGTGGAATAGACAGGAAGATAGTTGGAAGACAAATGTGCATAAAATTTGTTATAGGGTAGATAATGAAATTCGAGTAGTAAATTGGGATGCTTTTTTGCAACAAACTACAAACGAACACATATTGGTGTCTGGTGATGTATGGGATGACCCCAAAAATGTCCCTCGGTGGAGCCCCAATAATCGTCAGGCCGGGGCGACTTATGGTCGGTCTAGTTCACCTGCTCCTCAAAATTCAGAAGCAGGTGAATATATAATTTATAATAAAGCAGATACGAGTGTTGTTAAATTAGAATATCTTGATGTCAACACATACGATGACCAATGGTACTCGGGAACCGCAGACACTCCATCCCGTTCAGTATTCAGCGGGGCCGGAGTCAAGTTTCCACCCGGAGATCCAAATGCAGATTATCTTGACCATCGTGACTGGACAGGAAGCATGGGGCTTGCCGGGGCCGGGTCAAAAGAAGCAATGGCTGTCGATGATGTCTGGGATACCTTCTATTGTTCCTATACTGTGTATTCTACAGGGAGTGCCCCGCCCAGGATAGATGCACAGGTTCCAAAAACAATTGAAATTGATGTTACGTCGAAGGATGAGGGTGGAGACTTGCAGGCAACAGGAAAATATAAAAATAATCAAGATAATTCAGATAAATATTATTTTAATTTAAATTTTCCAGATGATTTTGTGGGAACACCAGGAGAAGAAGCCACAGATCCTTTTTGGGAACATAGAGATTATTCAGATCCTGCCAAAAGAATCTATGGAAACGTGGTCATAAAACTTGTGATCCCTCGCATTCATCCAATAGGTGATATGGTTCTTTTGGGTTCGGATACAATGACATATGGAACGATCACATTTGGGGGGTTTACTTGGCGAACAGGATATGGAACGCCAGATCCGGTTATTAGTTTTGACTTGTCTGACTCCAAGTTTATATATGAAAATAATAAAGACTTGTCTCTTGTTATCGAAAACTATGGAATTGTTCTTGGCGGCGGCGGCTCTGGCGGCAAAGGGTCTAAGCAAGGAAGTATTGAGGGATTGCTCACACCGGCCTATGGAGGTGGCGGCGGCGGATCGGGCGGCGGATCTGGTATCGTAGTCACTCCTGAAGAAACGATATTTGGAGAACATCGAGGAGTTGGTCGAGGTGGATCAGGTTGGGCCAGGGGCGGCGGCGGCTTTTTTGATCTCGGAGATGTGGATAATATTCTTGAAACACAGAAAGGCACGAGCGGCGCTGATTTGACTTTTGTGCCTCTTAATGATGGTCTTGAGGCTCCTGCCCTTAGCACCAAAACTAATCTTCTTGGCAGAAAAGGAACAGGCGGCGCTGGCGCAACAACCCCCCTTGACGTACCAGATTTTACCTTTATTTCTTCAACAGAACCTGGGCCTGGAGGCAATGGTGGCCCTGTATTTTACTTTAAGCTAAGTAGTCAAGTCAAGACGCCTCAAATTGAAATAATTAATAAAGCAGGCCCCGTAAGCGAAGCGGAGCGAGGAGGAGTTCTTGCATCCGGCGGGGGTGGAGGCGGCGGCGGAATGGGCCGCATGGGAATTGATGGCCCAAATGATGTTGACGGAGCAGCCGGGGCCTCGGCTGGAACACATGGAAATGCCCTACAGGGATCGCCTTTGTTGGGTCAGGCGGCCGCGACCTCCGAGAGAACTCTTTTTCAAGGAGGCGCAGCAGGATATTTGACAACCGGAGTTCCGGCCGGGGCG
>JYMV01033287.1_pt1 | contig 10532 bp, 8 predicted proteins | sample 338911 | NCBI WGS metagenome assembly JYMV01 (sample SAMN03354496, study PRJNA234377) | hydrothermal vent metagenome | biome: Deep sea; feature: Hydrothermal plumes at the Eastern Lau Spreading Center, Western Pacific Ocean; material: Seawater | place: Tonga | collected 2009 | depth 2000 m m
GGAGTCGCGAAACTGGATAGGTCGACTGGATGGTGTGTTACTGGATTTGGGGGTCTCTTCACCTCAGCTGGACGAGGCGGAGCGAGGGTTCAGTTTCACTCAGGATGGTCCGCTCGACATGCGGATGAACCCTCAGGAAGGGGTTTCAGCCTCTGAGTGGATCATGAATGCGGCAGAATCTGAGATTGCTGATGTGTTGTATCACTTTGGGGAAGAAAGGTTCTCCCGGAGGATTGCCAAGGCCATCGTAAAAGCCAGGGCAGAACAACCTATAACGCGGACATTGCAGCTTGCAGAGATTGTTAAGGAAGCAAACCCTGCCTGGGAGCGGCATAAGCATCCGGCTACTCGCGCGTTCCAGGCAATCAGGATCCATATTAACAACGAGCTGACAGATGTTGGTTTGTTGCTTGAGCAAGTGGTTGGTTGGTTGCGCCCTGGTGGCAGGCTAGTCGTTATCAGTTTTCATTCGCTGGAAGATCGAATAGTTAAGCAGTTTATTCGTCGTCATAGCCAGGGAGAGCCAATCCCTAGAGGTGTTCCAGTGATGGATAAAGAGCGTCATGTCGCACTTAAAAAGATTGGCAAGGCAATCAAGCCATGTAGTGAAGAGATTTCTGTTAACCCTAGGGCGCGCAGTGCAGTGATGAGGGTGGCGGAAAAGAATTAGCAATGTAGTTGGAAATACTCGGTAACTGATTACAGTTAACCGGAACGAGTAAGAATAATCGCTCCAGGATGGGCAAGATGATGACAGGCACAACATCACATAAGCAGCAACAGAATACGCATACATCGGTATTGCGCTGGTTGCTGCTGGGTGCCCGTCAAAACCTGACATTATTCGTGATGTTAATGGCCGTGATGCTGAGTGCCACGGCCATTGTGCTAGTCAGTTTCGAAAGCCGTCTGGCCTTCCAGGAGTTGCAACAGCAGCTTGAGCTGAAAAATGACATGGAAGTGAAGTGGGGGCAGTTGCTCATTGAGCAGAGCACTTTCGGTGTTGATGACAGAATTGAGCGCAAGGCCAGTGAAGAGCTGGGTATGAAGGTGCCTGACTGGTCTAACGTTGTGGTGGTGCAACCATGAGTCAGGAAACATCAACAGAAGTGATTGGTATCTGGCGTTTAACGCTGGTTCGCATCTGTCTGCTGCTGGCCGTCATTGCTGTGCTGTGGAAACTTGCTTCGCTGATTCTGCTGGAACGCGACTTTTTGCAAGGGCAGGGTGATGCCCGGACTGTGAGAACAGAACCTCTGGTGGCGCATCGAGGTATGATCACAGACCGTAATGGTGAACCCCTGGCAATTAGCACTCCCGTCAAGTCTATCTGGGTGAACCCACGTCAAATTTCGGATCAACCTGAGGAGATCGCTCGTCTGGCGGATGCACTGTCGCTAAATGCTGAAAGCCTGATTTCCAGTGTGCAAAGTAACGCTGCTCGCGAGTTCATGTATGTTGAGCGCAGAATGCCTCCTGCCGACGCTGATGCCATCCTGGATCTGAATATTGACGGTGTTTATGCGCGTCAGGAGTATCAGCGTTTTTATCCGCAAGGTGAAGTGACTGCCCATGCGTTGGGGTTCAGTAATATTGATGATATCGGCCAGGAAGGCCTGGAACTGGCATACGATGAGTGGCTAAAAGGTGTTCCTGGTCGTAAGCAGGTCATCAAAGATCGTCGGGGCAAAATTGTACGGGAACTGGATACGGTTGAGAGTGCGCAGCCAGGTAATGCGCTTGCATTGAGTCTGGATTTCCAGTTACAGAACCTTGCCTATCGCGAGCTTAAAGAGGCTTATATTTATCGACAGGCTCGTTCGGCATCTGCTGTTATTCTGAAAGCAGGAACAGGAGAGGTGCTGGCAATGGTCAACCAGCCATCTTTCAATCCTCATAACCGTAGCAACATATCTGACTTTGGTGCATTAAGAAATCGTGCCATCACTGACTTGTTTGAGCCTGGTTCGACACTGAAAACATTTACGGCTATCGCTGCGATTGAATCAGGCCGATATACGCCAGGCACAATGATTAATACCTCACCCGGCAGAATGCGGGTTGGCAGAGACTGGGTCTCTGACCGTGGCCAGGATTTCGGTGAAATTTCACTGGAAGAAATGCTGGTCAACTCCAGTAACGTTGCCTCTGCCAAAATCGCCCTGGATCTTGGTCATGAAGCGCTGCGCGATGTGTTATTGCGTGTGGGCTTTGGTGAAAATCCCGCTAGTGGTTTCCCCGGAGAGCGGGCGGGTGTGATGCCAAATCACAGGGTCTGGCATGACATTGAGGTCGCAACGCTGTCTTTTGGCTACGGGATGTCTACCTCGGCACTACAGCTGGCTCAGGCCTATTCGGTGATTGCCAATGATGGCTTGAAAGTACCTGTTACCTTTTTAAAGAATGGCAATGAAATGGATGGCGCAGCAGCACCGCAACGGGTAATTGATGCCGGTGTGATTGCTCAGGTGACAGATATGCTCAAGGCTGTTGTCGACCCTGAGCAGGGCGGTGGAGACAGTGCGGAGGTCCCCTTTTACAGTATCGCGGGCAAGACTGGGACAGCAAGGGTCGTAGGCGCGAATGGATACGATGCCAGTCTCCATAATTCAATGTTCGCAGGTTTTATTCCTGCTGATGATCCTGAAATCGTCGTGGTCATCGTTATCAATGAACCACAAGGCAGGGAACAGTACGGTGGCCAGGTTGCGGCTCCTGTTTTTGCACGTATAGCGGCAGGTGCCATGCGTTTGATGGATGTTACGCCTGACCGTGTCTCTCCAGAAAATGTCATGACACTAACGTCGAGGTGAGCGTGGCTATTGTGTGCCCATCAGAATATATGACAGATCTTGGCAAATTACTCGAACCTGAGCTGAATCAGGCTCTGGAGGGTATGGGGTGTCAGGGTCTTAAAATCACGGGTATCGTCCAGGATAGTCGTCAGGTTCGTGAAGGCAGTCTCTATCTTGCGTTATTTGGTCGCCATCATGATGCGCGTGACTATGTGCCTGAGGCGATAGCATCTGGCGCTGCCGCTGTCATTGTCCAGGGTGGCGGTGACTGGAAGTCGCATTACCGAGACAGTAGTGGTGTTCCAGTCCTGGTGGTTGACTGTTTGCGTGCGAAAATCGGGTTGATCGCATCACGCTATTATGATCATCCTTCTGCAAAAATGTCTGTTGTCGGAGTGACTGGTACGAACGGTAAAACCAGTTGCACACAGTTTGTTGCTCAGATGCTCTGCGGAATGGGAAAATCTTGTGGTGTGATAGGCACCATGGGTGCTGGTATATACCCTGAATTGGAAGATACCGGTTTTACGACACCTGATGCTATTGCTCTTCAAGCGTCGCTTTCGTCCCTCGCTGAAGGGGGAGCAGGCTATGTGGCAATGGAGGTGTCGTCGCAGGGACTGCATCAGTACCGCACTGTGGGCACTGAAATTGATATAGCCGTATTCACGAATCTGACCCGGGATCACATCGATTATCACGGTAGCATGGATGCGTATGCTGCCAGCAAAAGGCGGTTGTTCGAGCAGACTGGTTTGAAAGTGGGTATCGTCAATGCTGATGATGCTTACGCCGCTACGATGCTTGACGCGCTGCCCAGATCAGCGAGCAGCCTCACATTCAGCGTGACCCATCGAAGAGCAGATGTTTACGCTCGCTCCCTCTCATTTACTACCAGTGGATATAAGGCTTCGGTTGTCACCCCATGGGGAGAGGTTGATCTGCAAGGGAAGCTTCTTGGTGCATTTAATTTTAGTAACGTATTAACCAGTCTGACAACTGTCATGAGTCTCGATGATCAGTTTGATCTGAGAGAGGTTGCCAGACAAGTCGAGGCGTTATCACCGGTGACAGGTCGTATGGAACTTGTTGGTACCTGTGATGGTGTGGCTGCTGTCGTAGATTACGCGCATACACCTGCCGGGCTTGAGTGTGCATTACAGGCTGTTCGTGAACACACCAATGGTCAGATTTGGTGTGTCTTTGGCTGTGGGGGCGACCGTGACAGTGGTAAGCGGCCGATGATGGCAGAAATAGCCCAGAAGTACGCTGATAAAGTGGTTGTGACCGATGACAATCCCAGAATGGAAGACCCGGATCAGATCATTGCTCATATCATGCGAGGGTTCTCATCTCAGGATTCTGTGCTGGTTCAGCGAGATCGTTCATTGGCAATCGATCATGCCATTCAGCAGGCAAAACCAGGCGATGTGGTGCTGATTGCGGGTAAAGGCCATGAAGCCTATCAAGATGTGGCCGGCAAGCGAAGCGTATTCAGTGATGCTGCCCAGGCTCGTTTGGCTATCCGACGCCGGGAGGTGGCCAATGATCTGTGATATGAAACTTTCAGAACTGCAATCAGTGATGCCAGCGCATCTACACGGCAATGATGTGTCTTTCAGTGCTGTGAGTACTGATAGTCGGACTATTGCTCATGGTGATCTTTTTGTGGCGCTTCAAGGTGATAATTTTGATGGTAACAAGTTTGCCAGTAAAGCTGTTTCACTTGGCGCTTGTGGTTTGGTTGTGAGTGAAAAACAACCTGACCTGACTTTGCCTCAACTCCAGGTTGCCGATACATGCAAGGCGCTTGGCTGGTTAGGTTATATAAATCGTAAGCGATCTCAGGCTACGGTGGTCGCATTGACCGGTTCACAGGGAAAAACATCGGTCAAGGAAATGACTCAACGGATCCTTTCAGAAGAGTTCGATACTCATTATACCAAAGGAAATTTGAATAATACGGTGGGTGCACCGTTAACGTTGCTGCAAATCGAAAAACATCACGAGCGCGCAGTTATTGAGTTGGGTGCAAACAGTGCTGGAGAGATTGCCTGGACAGCTATGTTGGCAGATCCGGACATTGTACTGATTAATAATGCATCGGAAACACATTTGGAAGGATTTGGTAGTTTGTTAGGAGTTGTAGAGGCAAAAGGCGAAATCATTGATGCTGGAGAGTCAACCCGGCTCGTTGTGTTGAATGCTGATGACCCGAGTGTAGAAACCTGGAAAACCAGGGCCGGGCAACGAAATGTTGTGCTGTTCTCTATAGATGAAGCAAAAGCAGGTGCTGTCGATTATCTGGGTCGGGAGATCAAATGCTCTGGTGCTCAATCCCGTTTTGTACTGCAGGGGCCATCTGGTATGGAAGTCCCCTGCTCTCTGCCTTTGCCAGGACGTCACAACGTCGCTAATGCTGTTGCCGCTGCTGCCCTGGCGATATCAGCAGGCGCATCATCCGCATCAGTGCAGGCTGCGCTATCAAAAATGTCCGCGGTAACTGGCCGATTAAATTATCTGCCTGGTTTGCAAGGCAGCACTCTTATTGATGATAGCTACAACGCCAGTCCCAACTCGTTCCGAGCCGCTATTGATGTGCTGGTCGATAGTGCTGGAGATAATGATTTGACGTCAGTGCTGATTATGGGCGACATGGCTGAAATGGGTGATGAAGAAAGCAAGGCTCATTACAGCGTAGGAGACTACGCCAGAAAATCAGGTGTAAATCACCTATGGGCAACAGGAAAATTAAGTCGATTAGCGACAGAGAGTTTTGGTAGTGAAGGACGCTGGTTTGAAAGTCGTGAAGCTCTCATTGAATTTGCCCAGCATCATCTGGATGCAACGAGTATCGCATTGGTTAAAGGCTCACGCAGCGCTGCAATGGACACTGTAGTCGCTGCTTTGAAACAGAAGGGGGCCTGCTGATGTTGGTCATGTTATCTGAGTATCTGGCACAGTTTTATGGCGGGTTTACCGTATTTCAATACATTACTGTCAGAACCATCATGGGTGTATTGACGGCTTTGATAGTTGCCTTGCTGGTTGGCCCCTGGATGATCAGGAAGCTGAGTATCCGCCAGATTGGACAGGTAGTTCGTGCAGATGGCCCGGAAAGCCATTTGTCCAAGGCAGGTACACCAACCATGGGCGGTGCCTTGATACTGGTGGGTATCGCCTTAAGCAGTCTGCTTTGGGCGGATTTACGTAACCCCTATGTATGGGTTGCACTGGCAGTCACCTTGTCATTTGGTGCTGTCGGCTGGGTGGATGACTATCGCAAAGTGTTCCGTAAAGATCCGACGGGTTTGCCGGCACGGTGGAAATATTTCTGGCAATCGGCCATTGGCCTGACAGCAGCCATCTATCTTTATATGACGTCAACAGACCCGGTACAAACGTCTTACATTATTCCATTTTTTAAAGACGTTTCACTTGATGTCGGGATTTTATATATCGTTGTCAGCTACTTTGTGATTGTAGGCAGTAGTAATGCAGTAAACCTGACCGATGGCCTGGATGGATTGGCCATCCTGCCAACAGTAATGGTGGGTGGGGCGCTGGGTATTATTGCTTACTTGGTAGGACACGCGGAGTTTTCTGCTTACCTTAATATTCCTTTTGTCACCGGAGCAGGTGAACTGGTGATTTTCTGTGGTGCCATTGTTGGCGCCGGTCTGGGTTTTCTCTGGTTTAACACTTATCCCGCCCAGGTCTTTATGGGAGATGTGGGTGCCCTCGCACTAGGTGCTGCATTGGGTATTGTTGCTGTCATTGCCCGGCATGAAATCGTTCTCTTTATCATGGGCGGTATTTTCGTGATGGAAACCGTCTCTGTGATCTTACAGGTGGCCTCCTACAAACTTACCAAAAAACGAATTTTCCGGATGGCACCCATTCACCATCATTTTGAGCTCAAAGGCTGGCCGGAACCTCGTGTCATTGTCAGGTTCTGGATTATTACAGTGATGCTGGTGCTGTTTGGACTGGCCACGTTGAAGCTGCGTTGATCGTTATAAAGGGTATGGCATTTAAATGGTAACGAGAAAAGACGAACAGCAATACAAAGTCATAGTCGGCCTTGGGTCGACAGGGCTTTCCTGTGCGCGTTTTTTCCATACCAAAGGTATCCCTTTTCGTGTAGTGGACAGTCGATTCAGTCCACCGTGTCTGGCGACATTTGAAGTTGAATTTCCATTTGCCGAAGTTGAACTGGGTGGGTTTACAGAGGCGACGTTGATGTCGGCTCAGGAACTGGTCGTTAGTCCCGGTGTCAGCTTGTCCACGCCGGAAATCGCTAAAGCCATTGCAGCAGGCGTGCCAGTAACAGGCGATATTGATATTTTCCGTCGTTATTGCAAGCAGCCTCTGGTTGCCATTACTGGTTCTAACGGCAAGAGCACCGTTGTCACTCTCATCGCCGAAATGGCGCAACGAGCCGGTTTCAATATTGGCGTAGGTGGTAACCTGGATGGCCGCGCCAGTATGCCGGCCTTGGATATGCTCAGTAGTGATGCGCGTGAGCTTTATTTGCTTGAACTTTCTTCATTCCAGTTAGAGACCACCCAGCAACTGGATGCTGATATCGCCACCATTCTCAATGTCAGTGAAGATCACATGGATCGGTATGACTCGATGGAGGATTATCGAGCTGCCAAATTGAGAATCTTTGATGGTTGCAAGTTGGCTATTGTTAATAGAAATGATGAAACGACACTGCCACCTGAAACTTTCCGTGGGCAGGTCGTCGGTATTGGTTTTGATGTTCCTCTGGCGAATGAGTATGGCATTCGAGCACTGGAAGGTCGTGAATGGCTGGTGCTGGGAGATGAGTGCCTGATCGCACTTGATGACATAAAACTGGTTGGCAGACATAACGTTGCCAATGCCATGGTCGCACTGGCTGTGGCAATGCAGGTTGGTATTCCTGTTAAGCATGCTGTGGAGACATTGCGTCAATTCCAGGGGCTGCCGCATCGTTGCCAGTGGGTTCGCTCCTTGAGAGGTGTTGATTATTACAATGACTCAAAAGGCACGAATGTGAATGCTACCTGTCAGGCAATTGATGGCGTTGCGCAGAAAACATCAGGTTCTGTTTATCTTATTGCGGGTGGTCTGGCAAAAGAAGCTGACTTTGGTCCTCTGGTGCCTTTGTTGAGAAATCATGTGGCAGGTATTGTCCTTATCGGTCGTGATGGCCAGATGATTGCTGATGCGGTTGGCGATGCAGTGCAAACACAATTTGCTGACTCACTGGAGGAAGCAGTACAAATCTGTCGTGAACGCGCTGTTTCAGGTGACGCGGTTCTCCTGTCGCCTGCCTGTGCAAGCCAGGATATGTTTAAAGATTTTGCGCATAGAGGGCGTGTATTTGTCGCTACTGTGGAGGGCCTGCAATGACAGTCATAGCCAGGAAAGCCCAGGGAGCGGTAAAAGTAGATCGAGAACAGGTTGTTAACCATCGGCCCAATACGCTACTGATTTGCACGTTGTTGCTCATGGGTATGGGGCTGATCATGATGACTTCAGCATCCACTGAAATTGCCAACAGCACCTATGGTGATCCTTTATATTTTTTCAAACGCCAGCTTTTCTTTATGTGCCTGGGGCTGCTTTGCATGTTGGTAACAGCGCATATCGACATGACACTCTGGTATCGAGCCAGTGCTTTTTTATTGGTAGTGGCAATCGTTCTGTTAGTCCTGGTGTTAATACCTGGTGTGGGTACCGTCGTCAACGGAAGTGCCAGGTGGATTGATCTTAGGGTCTACCGTTTACAGCCATCAGAGATGTGCAAGCTGTTTATGGTGATGTACATCTCAGCTTATCTGTATCGACGCCGTGATGAGCTTCATGCCAGTTGGGCCGGGTTCGTAAAACCCATGGCGATTTTGGCAGCCTGTATTGTTCTGCTTCACTTCGAGCCGGACCATGGTGCGATGGTGATTCTGATGACAACTGTTTTTACCATGCTGTTCCTGGCTGGTGCCCGGCTACATCGCTTTATGTTGATTGTCATGGCCTGCTTTGCAGCTGTGGTTGGTCTGGCTGTTATGAAGCCATATGTGATTGTCCGTCTGACATCATTTCTCAACCCTTGGGCGGAAGAGTATGTGTACGGTGAAGGTTATCAGTTAACCCAGGCGTTGATCGCCTTTGGTCGCGGTGAGTGGCTTGGTATGGGGCTCGGCAACAGTTTGCAGAAACTCTACTTTCTTCCAGAAGCACACACAGATTTTGTCCTGTCTATTATTGCTGAAGAGTTGGGATTGGCAGGAGTTCTTTTAGTACTGGCGATATTCAGTGTGCTAATTGCCAAAGGTCTGCAACTGGGCAGAACAGCTGAGCAGGCAGGCCTGCGTTTCCACAGTGGTGTGGCTTATGGCATATCGATGGTTTTCGCGACACAGGTTTTTATCAATTTCGGCGTCAATACGGGGCTGCTACCCACTAAAGGATTAACCCTGCCGTTTCTAAGCTATGGCGGTAACAGCTTGCTGGTATGCGGCATTATGATTGGTGTGCTCTTGAGAATTGAATATGAGCTCAATCATCCGACACCACAAACGGAGGATGCGGTATGACCAACAAGCGTGTTCTCATTATGGCTGCAGGTACCGGTGGGCACATTTTCCCTGCACTGGCAGTGGCAGAAAAACTCCAGGAAAAAGGAATAGAAATTGATTGGCTGGGCACACCTGCTGGTATGGAAAATCGTGTATTGGCTGATAAACCGGTGACGATGTATCAGTTGCCTGTCAACGGGTTACGGGGAAAAGGCAAGCTTGCGCTATTGAAGGCACCATTCATGTTGCTGCGTTCCTTGCAGGTCGCGCTTGGCGTGATTCGCAAAACCCGTCCGTGTTGTGTACTTGGTATGGGCGGCTATGTAGCTGGACCTGGTGGAATTGCCGCATGGCTAATGGGACGCCCATTGTTATTGCATGAGCAAAATGCTGTGGCTGGTACCACTAATCGATTACTGGCACCGTTTGCCAAACGCATCATGACGACCTACGTGAATACTTTTTCAGATAAGCGCTCTCGTGTGGTCCAGACAGGAAACCCCGTTCGAAGCGCAATCAAAAACAGACTGGTGGCTTCAACTCAGTCAAAACCCCAGGCTGATGACTTGCCATTAAAAGTACTGGTCGTAGGTGGGAGTCAGGGCTCTGTTGCTATTAACGAAGCCGTTGCTGAAATGGCGTGTCGGATGTCACCAGAGAAAATAACCATCTGGCACCAGGCCGGTCAGGGCAAGGTGTCGGCTGTGCAGCAAATGCTGTCGCTCGGTGGCGTTCAAGAAGGGGCTGTCCGTGTTGTTGAGTTTATTGATGACATGCCGGCTGCCTATGCCTGGGCTGACCTGGTTATTTGCCGTGCAGGTGCAAGTACATTGGCGGAAATTACAGTTGCAGGACTGCCTTCGTTGTTAATTCCTTATCCTTATGCCACTGATGATCATCAGCGAGTCAATGCTGAGCAACTTGAAAAAGCCGGAGCAGCCAAAATGATTTTGCAGTCAGGGCTGACCAGTCATGTGCTTCAGTCAGAGGTAGAGATGTTAATGGAAAACGCAACAATGCGCTTCAGTATGGCAGCCGCAGCCAGGTCTTCCGCATTTCCGAATGCTGCCGCAAATGTTGCACAGGCTTGTCAGGAGTATTGCAATGACCGCTGATCGATCCAGATATTATCAAGTGCCAGAAATGCGGCGTATCAAAACCACCCATT
>JYMV01004914.1_pt1 | contig 10529 bp, 4 predicted proteins | sample 338911 | NCBI WGS metagenome assembly JYMV01 (sample SAMN03354496, study PRJNA234377) | hydrothermal vent metagenome | biome: Deep sea; feature: Hydrothermal plumes at the Eastern Lau Spreading Center, Western Pacific Ocean; material: Seawater | place: Tonga | collected 2009 | depth 2000 m m
AATGGACAATCCAGACACTGGCAACATTGGGTGCACAAGACAAAGGACGGAGATAAACACAAACATAGCTGTAATTACCTAAGGTCCGTTGTTGAACTTGTGATTAAGATAATGCAATGATTAGATTTGGTTGCTGAACTGTATTAACTAATCATATTTAATCATTGCATTAGCTAATTATGTGATAAGGAATTAGAAATGTAATTAGGGTTATTCATATGATTAGCTTAATCACAAGTTCAACAACGGACCCCTGAATTTTGACAAAAGGAATATATGGTGGTCATATCTTTTTGTGAATTTATACCTTCACAGAGATAGCAAGGAAGTAAAAGTGATGAGTGAGATTTGGAGACCTTAGTCAATGTTTGTTTTTATCAGATGTACACATTTTACAGATCTCATTGGAGTTGGTAATTGATATTTCATCAATCTACGTAAGCGCTGTTTATCAATCTGCAATACAACACGTAGATTCCTTATCATGGCGAGGTCATCTATGTTATCTTGCTTTTCTCAAAAATCACCGAGGCCGTCGTAATTGTATGGTAGTTAGATTTACAATTAATTACCTATGCAATAAATGCCTATCAACACTAAAGTTGTGAATTTGAATCCTGGTCATGAACAGGTGTACTCGTTACAACATTAGATTTTTCAGTGACTTACGGCAGGTCGAGGTTTTTCTCCGGGTGCTCCGGTTTCCTCCACCAATAAAACTGACCGCCACTATATAATTGAAATATTGTTATTAACACCATAATTCTAACCCTTAATCCAAACATCACTGGAACAAAAGAAAACAAACTTAATAAAAATGATACCTGGGTGGCCTTCAACATCATTTGTGAAATTTAACAAGACTGCTAGGCCAACTGCGCTTTCTGGTTGGCTGGAATCTCAAAATTATTCCTGTAAATGACACTTGTGACGAAATTGTTGCATGATAGTGATGCATTTTACATAACCATCTACTTTGGATACATTATTTATTGCATACCAGAAGTGTACCACTTGTCAGGATTTATATGCACACTTCCTGACAAACTTATCTGTACCGTTGATTGGATGCGAGAGGAACCATTCATAATGCACTAACTTTTAACGTATGTAAATGTATTGGAATGTACAAATTAATGAAGATAAATTTTAATAATCTATTTAGAAACTGAGTGATATATATATACAGTGGAACCTGTCTAATCCGGCACACCAAGGGACCAGGGAAATGTGTCGGAATGCTCAGGTTTTATTTTAGAAAACAGAAATACTTTGGGACCATAAATTTTTGTCGGATGTCACACGATGTCGGTAACTCAGGTGTCGGATTGTACAAGTTCCACTGTATCACAAATCTCTGTTTTTGTTTTCCATGTTTTTTTTAATTTACAAGCTATTTCATTGGTTACTATTTCCCTCTGAATTGTTATTTCTGTGGCAATGAATTTTCTTTAATTTCATTGGAACATATATATAGAAACCTTGATAAATGAGGATGATTTGTTTGTAGAATTTAGCATGTATGTTGTTTATAATATGTATAACTAGACAAAATAAACTTTAGAGAAAACCGGCAATCAAGAATGGACAATCCAGACACTGGCAACATTGGGTGCACAAGACAAAGGACGGAGATAAACACAACACACAAAACCTGGGGAGAACCCGGTTACAAAGTTTTTAAACAAAAATGAAAGCATATTAATTTTGATTCTTAGTTTCTCTCTGACATAAAGTAGTAACTGAGCTGGCCCAAATATATAGATACTGCCATTATTTTCTTAGGCAGTGTCGGATTTAGGACAAATGAGGCCATGTGATAGTTAAGTTATGAGGCCCCTTACTTGGGCCCTGAAGGAGGTAGACACGGTAGGCCCACACAGGCAGTCAGGCATACATGCTCAGGAAATTTTAAAATTTAAATTTGCACCACATAAGCAAAAATCCATCATATCAAAAAATTGGCAAAAAGATGGGGGCCGCTGGCCAATAGGGCCCTGTGCTTAAGCACAATGGTAAATCCGGCACTGTTCTTAGGTATTAGCATGCTGTGAATGGTAAGATATTTATAATGCACATCATTCCGATCGAATTCTCGTTCATTTCTTTGTGATGAATTTATTATTGCTTCAAAATTTAAATTTCATTAAAATTATACAAGATCCAATTCATTTTGAAAGAAATGTGTTGAAAAGCCTAGATTATCAGAAATTCACAATACATTCCACTTCAAAAATGTTTCGTTTCGTTTTTTCAATGGGAATACTAAATAATCGCCACTGTGAAATAATTTGATGTCATTCCACATGATGATCTACATGTACGCATAAAGCGTCCTGAATATGAACTTGAAATAATATACACTGATCTGACAAGCGCGACCTTCTGCTGTGGAAATATTTCCAGGTAGTTCCCGCCAAATCGTGAATAATGTCAACAATATGACCTTACATGTAAGTTCATTGGAACATTCAGTCTAGGTCTTATTTGTGACCCCGAGAGTTGTGCTATATCATGTCGTATTATGATACACAAATTTTTGATTTTACACCAGACATCACATGTACAATACCATGGAAATATAAGAATAAGTTTATTTTCCAAATTAAAGGGCCCATTAAGAGCATAACAGTAATAAACAAACACAGAAAACAATTACATTACAATCATTGGAAATACATGTATAAGTGAACAAATGAATGAACGAACACTGTATAGTGAGGAGAGGGTTCAGCCGTTAAAGGGAAGCAACAACTAACGTTATACATTTATTTTAGATAATCTTCGCAATTTAAATCTATTACAGTGATAATCACACAAACAAGATATAAAGGTGGTTTCTTCATTTGAATATAACAGATTTAAAATCAATTTTCCCATGGAAACAACGCTCCAAAATACCACTCCTTATTCAAATAAAGGTTATCGTATATTTAACGGTTCGCTGCCTTGTGAGTAGAAGAAAACATTTTTTGAAGTAAGTGTTCCTACCGAATACAGGATAATGTGTCCGAGCGGAGCGATATGTCCACGTGAGGACTGTTGTTATGGCGATTTAGCACTCAATATATTAACTCACAGTGTTAGTCTAGTACAAACAACCAATTGGCGTTAAACAACAATAACTCACTCACTCCAAACATACTGACCATTAGTTGTTTTTACATTTATAACGGGAACGCTCCCCTACTTAAGGTTATAGGAAACGTAGTGGAGATCTCATTTAGCTCAGTTGGTAGAGCGGTCCCGGGATCGTATCCCATCAGGCAGGGACATTGCATTTTTCGGAGATAAAACATGCTCTACTGTTACATTGGCGCCCAACTAAATAACCCACGATGGTCAGAACAGGAAAACTGGTCGGGTTAAATGTTGATATTTGAGATATTGTCATTAAAGTATGATGACTCTTGATGTGGGGGAGTATAACGGGGACGCCCCCTATATAATGTTATAGGAAACAGTAGGTTCACAACCACCTCTGCTAACTGTGTTAGTGGATATCTCCTTTAGCTCAGTTGGTAGAGTGGTGGCTTACAATGCGAGAGGTCCCGGGATCGAATTCCACCGGGGACATTGCATTTTTCGCAGGTAAAACATGCTCTACTGCTACACATTCCTTATTAATGTAAATGTTTATGTTCTTTGCCATTTCTATGTAATTCTGTTTTTGTACATTAATTTTGGTCTCTTGTTGCACCATCGTTGTGTCTGATATAACAAAATTGTTTTTTTTTATTGTGACGGAACACAGCAAAAAAGTGAAACGCATGTAAAGTGTACGTTAAATAATGCATATGGTTTACAAACGTTTTTACGCATGCTTGGTACATTGTAAAATGTATGTCTTGCAAACGCCGGTTAAACGCATGCTTGAAACCTTCGTAAAACAGAACGTCCGATTTACGAATTGTTATACAAACATATGAAAAAAGTATGCTTCACCTATACGTGAAACAAATGTTGAACTTTTGCTGTATACAGGCAATTAAGTACATTTTTGTAGTTTAAAGGGGGAATGGTTAGGGTTATGGTGTTTAGCGCCACTTTCAACAATATTTCAGTTATATCGCGGCGGTCAGTCTTTTTGGTGGAGGAAACCGGACCGGAGTACCTGGAGACAAACTTTATCGAGTACACTTCGCCATTAACAGGAAATAGTTTAAATGTATGAAACATGGCAGTTTTTTATGTTTTGACGAAAAAGTTCAGGGACTCCTCAAAAAGTATATCCTTAGGTAAAGATTAGGGATACTCTTATTGACAGTTGCTAAACTCAATAACGATAAGTCGCGCGCAGACCTAGGATTTTCAGAGCGTTAAAAAGTCGTAGTTTGGTGAAAAGAAATGCCTATCAGGCTTACTTAAACAAAGTTTACATTAAATTATGATACATGTATTGTTTTTTACTGGATTAGTTATTGTTTAAACGTGGATTTCATATTTGTTTTTTACGAGACTGAAGTTTGTGAGACGAATTCGGTGAGGTTAGGTTTTGTATAGAAATTGCCATATAAGTTCTGTAGAAAGTTATAACGTTAGCTAGTACAAATGATTGTCGTAATATGGTTGGTTTGGTTTATGGTGTTTAACGCCACTTTCACCAATATTTCAGTTATTTCGTGGCGGTCAGTTTTATTGATGGAAACTGGAGTACCCGGAGAAAACCACCGATATGTCGCAAGCCACTGACAAACTTTATCACATAATGTTGTATCGAGTACACCCCGCCATGAGCAGGATTCGAACTTACAACTACAGTGGTGATAGGTACTGATTGTACAGGTAGTTGTAAATCCAACTACCATACGATCACGACCACGACGGCCCCATTGAACGCTTTATACCCTTAATTATGTTTTGCCCACCTTGCCATTATATTTTGATAGAAGTTTTGGGTTCCTCTTCGTGGAAGGAAAGCTTAAGCAATTAAACGAATACTTCTAAAAACGTATATTCACAGACTTTTAAATAAATTTCAATCTTGAATATCATAAAATTATGCACCACATTTAGCATTGAATTAACATTGTGTTGTACGTCACGCATTCTGTGAACACATATTCTCACATACAATTCAAGAACATATTAATTTTCGGTCAGTACGTGAACTTATACAATTGTTCGAGATCTTTGTCCTAGGTGTGGTAACTGTTCTGTGCTGAGTCTTGACACTTTAACAGGAGGAATTATTTCAGAATTTTCCTCTATATCTGGCATATTTTTCCTAGGAAATATTTTTCTGTTAGTTTTATCAAATCTATGTATATCTGGAAGGCTCATGTAGTGTGTCGTAGTTTTAGACTCTCTCAGTGAAGAAGAAAACTGATTAGGGTTAGCAATGCTATTAACAGAAGCACTACGCTGTCTTATTAGAGAGTTCGATCTATAGAGTCGAGGTTTCGGTGGTGGTATTGGAGGTTTGTTTTCCTTTAGAAGTTCAGGAATTTCTAGAGGAGGTAACTTAACATATATCTTATTTGCATTTAACTTGAAATCGTATCTTTCTTTGTTTTGCTTTTCGTCTTTAGAAACTTCATCTCTGTTCCTCCTCTTTTGATTATATTGCTTCAAACTTTTCCCATTGATATCATCATTTAAATAATCTACTGTACGTTTTTCCTCCTCGAGCCTAACCATATCTTTCAAAACATCAAGTTTTTCCCTTGTTAATATTTTCAGTTCTATTTCCATTTGTCTATCTATTTCCTGTAATTCAAGAGCAAGTTCTCTTTGTTTTTGCACATTTTTAAGCGATGCTTGCACCATTTTGTTTTTTGTGCGATTAGTTTTATTTTCCGTTCCATCTTCGTCCATTTTGTGTTCTGCGTAGCCTTATCCTGTTAACTCACTGAAACGAGATAAACATTATTAATCAGAGTATAATTGCATTTCCTAAGCCGACTGTGTCACATGATCCAAGAACGGAAATTTGACGACAAGCGCACGAGAGTTCAACCACTTGCGGCAGATTGTCACTTAACTAATAATTCAAATGGATAGTTCAGTTCAAATTGTAAAAAAATAAACGTTAAAGAAAACCCAAGGGGCAATCGAAAATTGAAAATCCAGAGACACAGTCAACACAGAGCACAAAACACAGTACAAAAACAAACAAAACCAAACATTCCAACATCGAAAACTAGAAAGATGAACTCCACCAATACACCGAGGGTGAACCAAGATGCCGGCAAAGTGTAAGCAGTTACTGTTGCCGTGTTACTCATATAGCTAAGTGTGGCAAAAGTCTTGCCTGTGATAGAGTATTTAAACAAATAAATTCTATGTGACGGATCCATTGCCATCTGAAAAAGGGATATTGTGTAATGATCTACCAGTTCGTGATAACGACCATATAATTGTTGTAGCATTGCTGTGTGTTTTATATGTAACAATAATTCATTTGTATATATACTTTAAAGGAACTGTTTTAATTGTGGCTACAGTTTAATCAATCAATACTTGCATTGTTTGGTTTAGTTATAAACCTAATGAAATATAATCTGATACAGGCGGACATTCAACTTTCATTTTTGAACGATTTTTCAATAAAGTACATTTTTGAACGATTTTTCAATAAATTTCATTTTTGAACGATTTTTACAATAAAGTACGAAAAGCTAGATTATCATAATTATTGTGACTAATGTGAGTAAGTGATATAAATAAACATTAGAGAAAACAGAAGGGACATGTGTAAGAGTCTGCGAATGAAGAATGGTAATTTTGTTATTAAATTTAAATAAGAGATTGATATTCAAAAGCAATAATAAATATCGTCTGCGACAGAAAGACCTTAGTTTAACTCAGTTTGTGAGGCAACACTTGTGTATGAATTAGTAGCCTGACGCTAGACATCTAAATCCTCAAATATTCTGTCTCTTGTTCGTCTTTTTTTCTCTCTTGTGTTTATCCACTTCCCAGACGGTCAATATTCTACATGTTCATGAGACCAGCCTCTTCTTCCAATTTATGGCTATGGTCAACAATATTTCAGTTATATCGTGGACGTCAGTTTTATTGGTGGAGGAAACCAGAGTACCCAGAGGTCACTGGCAAGGTTTGGTTTGGTAAAGTGGCTTCTGAGAAGAAGATTTTCAAATGAATTTTGGTCAAATTAGGCTTCATTTCCACATTTGCCAAAAATCAGCAAAAATTACAAAATTTATAGAAAACTGGAAAACTGTTGAACACAATTATTAAAATGGACAAAACAATTCTAGCCAAATATACCATGAGAAAACCACCAACCTGCTGTAAGTGCTTCCAATTCAATAACAAAACTAATGACCATTCTTGATTCGCAGACTACCACATTCTATATTGATAACTTAAATTAACCCCCATAAGGATTATAATCTAGCTTTTCCTGCTTTATTGAAAAAAAATGGTTCAAAAATTGAAAGTTGAATGTCCGCCTTTATCAGATTATATTTCATTAGTTTTATAACTGAACCAAACAATGCAAGTATGGAAATATTGATTAAAATGTAGAAACAATTAAAAAAGTTCCTTTAAAGTACAAATGAATTATTGCTACATTTAATTAGGTTTTAATAGCACTTCTATTGTTTGGAACAATTCTATTAAGGTATTAAATTTCCCCGTTACCCATATTTTTCTACCTATAATATATGAATGAAATATATACAAGCTTTATATCCGTGTTAAATTTATATAATTTATAATAACTTAACACTATTTTATCCACCTTTTTAGACGTACCAGTTTAACGGAGATTAAATTAGTCGACGTCCAATGTCTTCAGACTAAGAAATTATAAAATATAAAATTAACAGTCGTCTGATATTGCTATGCTCAACTTGAGTTTTAAGCACTGGCGTATTTCTGGTCCACAATACACATGACAAGCATTTAATATAGATATTACAGATTTAAAAAAAAAAGTTTTTTCACGAACACACCCCTACATGACTCAAATAAAGGCACGATTTGATAAAGGGAGAACTTAATAAAGACGGTTTTCTTCAATTTAAAATGACAGCACCCAAATGCGCCTGGGACCTGAGTTGACCACCGGTTTTTAGTGGGATTCGTGTTACTTTATCTTTGTTCTTTTTCTTTTAGCTATTGTGCTGTCTGTCCTTTGATTTACGGATTCTGATTGCCCCCTTTAGTGTTTTCAAACTCTTCTTACATTATTCTGACTAGTAATATTACAGTACACCGCGACAGCCGTAAAATAAAACTGACACATCAACAAGTCAGATTGTTTCACATCAAATAATTTTTACTTCCATCTTTGGAGTTGAACAATATAATTTTGACTGAAAAAAAAACGTTTATTTTTTAATGGGTTGATGGACGATCTTCACGACAAGTCATTGTACAGATATATCTTTCTATAACGAAAAACTGGATGTTGTTGCGCAATGTTTTTAAACCTACTCTCGAAGTTTCTGAATAAAGAAATTGGCAGCTTTGCCTTATCTACTGACTGTGATCGAATGGTAATTAATATAATATGTACTTAGGATGTACAAATCGTCATTAAAACCATGTGTTCGCTTCTCTCCGAAACAACTTTACGTGATAAAGATCGGTGCGTTTCTACGGGTACTCAGGTTTCCTCCACCAACCAACCACCATAATATAGCTGAACTATTTTGAATGCAAGGCTAAATACACCCACACCACCTACTGAACTCAATAGTACATATTATAATCAGTGCCGTCTTAACGCATAGGCAAGCTGGGTAGTTGCCCCGGGACCCAACGAGCATAGGGATCCCATGATAATTTATGTATGTTGTGTACGACATGGTTTTTAATATTTAAACATCGATGTTGTTGGAAGTACCAATACAATAGATATATTTTAATCTCATCCACATTTACAGTTTTATTCCTGTGAGTGGTCGTGTAGCTATGGGTCCCAGTGTACTGCTTTGTCCGGATGCCTATGCTGCTTTTAATATGGTCCTGATTATAATTATGAGTTTTGTCAAAATGTCTACATTCCTAAGCGATAAACGAACAGTTTTCTTCTTACCTACCTGAAAGGTAGTTGTAAAGGCACTGACCACCACCCTTTGAAATGAATTGAGCAACTTTGTAATGGAGTTTTATTCCTTCCTGGAAATGGATAGGTACCTATGTACCCGAATACCCCCACAGTGTAACCAAATTGACACTGCCAAAGGTGCATATACTAGCATAGTCCTTTTAAATAACCCCGACTATCCTTAAAGTAGTTTGTAAAGATTTATAATAATAAGAGCTGATTTTGTATACGGTATACCATTCACACTGTACCATCAAAAGCACTACCAATGATATAGACAAAACTGATGCAACAAATAAATATAAATATAATTTTACCTTTTACGTATTTACAAACTTCAGCTAATTACATCCACATTATATTTCTATAACTGTCATCACTGTTCGGTTACAAAACAAACCTCACAGACGTAAAACCTTAGTTATTAATTAATTCCGTATTATCGATCACATTAATCTATAAGAGAAACCTGTAATTGATTCGATACACATCGCCTTTGTCGTTATTTTTCAGAGCTGAAAGTACGGTAGAATTTGATACGCTTGCAAGTCAAACTTTAATACCAGTGAAATAGGACTAATATTTATAAATCTGATTAATCATGGAATTTAATGAGTTTATTCGTTTAGACTATGCAGACTTAATTTTGGTTAAAAAAAACTATATAAGGATTAAAACATTTAATATTTGTTTGATCATTTTAAAATTTTAGAATGGATTATCGCTAAATCCACTAATACATATGATCGAGGAGGATAAGTAGAAGAGCTGATGATCTCTTCTTTTTGTTTTATATTTGTTTTATAATTACAATATTAACATAGAGGAATATGCCAAACAATGTTTGAAGATACCAAACCTGGTGATCAGAAGTCGTAATTCGAAGGACAAAAAATGGCCGTAAGGAAAAGGACATAAGAAAAAAACAATGATCGACAAATTACTTGATAGTAAACTAAAGATTTGAGCAACACGGTTGCGCTCTTGGCTGCTCTGGAAGAGTAAGCAGTCCCTACTCCACTAGTGACACCTGTCGGTCGTGTTACTATTGTAAGTTCATCACCCATCTTACCTCAAAATATCAAAATTACAATAGTATTACCAGAAAATGTCAAGAAAAAGTAAATATGGTACATAAGGTTTCTAATTTAGTGCACAGGACGAGTTTCTGGAATAACCTTCATCTGATACGCCCAAAGTCAACACGTGACTGGAATAACCTTCATCAGGTACGCTAAAAATGAACACGTGACTAGAATAACCTTCATCAGGTACGCTCAATATCAACACGTGATTGGAATAACCTTCATCAGGTACGCTCAAAGTCAACACGTGACTGGAATAACCTTCATCAGATACGCTCAAAGTCAACACGTGACTGGAATAACCTTCATCAGGTACGCTTAATATCAACACGTGACTGGAATAACCTTCATCAGGTACGTTCAATATCAACACGTGACTGGAATAACCTTCATCAGGTACGCTCAAAATCAACACGTGA
>JYMV01051875.1_pt1 | contig 10529 bp, 6 predicted proteins | sample 338911 | NCBI WGS metagenome assembly JYMV01 (sample SAMN03354496, study PRJNA234377) | hydrothermal vent metagenome | biome: Deep sea; feature: Hydrothermal plumes at the Eastern Lau Spreading Center, Western Pacific Ocean; material: Seawater | place: Tonga | collected 2009 | depth 2000 m m
TTTAAAAATCTCAAACGTCTTTATTTAAATGATAATAATATAGCCAATAAAGGAGCGCTTGCTTTAGTCGAAGCTTCCTTTCTAAGTGGGCTTTCAGTATTAGACATTCATTTTACTGCTATAGAGGGCCCCGGAGGTATGGCTATAGCGAAATGTTCGCATTTCCAAAAATTACAAGTATTGAATTTTCAAGAAAATCAGGTAGGTGATGATACTTTGATAGCCATTGCAAAAAATCCAAGCTTTGGAAATATTAGAAAATTAAATTTCTATAGAACTGGTATTACTATTAAAGCAATAAAAGTTCTTGCCAGATCAAAAGTATTAAAAAAAGTTAAGCATCTAAACATTGGACGTAATTATCTACATCCAGATTCTGCCAAGGCACTCGCTGATACTAAAACATTAGTTAACGTGGAAACTTTGCTTATGATTGAGAATTATTTAGGGGATGATGGAGTAAAAAATATCATGGAATCAGAGTCTTTTGTTAAATTAAAAATGTTTCGAGTATTGTAAGGATATTTATAATAATGACGCATCCAATACTTGAACCACTTGTTGTTCAACTACCAGATAAGGCTACTTCTCGTAAATTAATTGAATCAGGTGGAGATTATGTGAGTATTTCAAATCAATTGGCTAGTGAAAGCAAGTGGTGTGGCCATCCCAATACAGTGGATGGTGAAAATAGGACTGGTATCTTGAATTTACAACAGAATGGATACCAAGAATGGCTTAAGGACGCAGAAGAAGAGGATTTTGTTCGAATGGTTGGTGTGCTACAATTGCTATACGACACATGTTCGGCCTTGAAAGAAGATCAAGAGGAAGCAGACTAAGAATACCGATCATTAAGCCAAGGTTCAGCCATATTTGAATAACCACGCCTTTCCCAGTACCCTAGTTCATCATAATCTCTAAATTCAATTTCACCAATCCATTTTGCCCCTTTCCAAGCGTATAGTTGCGGGGTAATCATCCTTACAGGATCCCCATGATCAGTTGTTAATGGAACTCCTTCCCATTGATGAACTAGAAAACATCAGGTTTCATGGTTTCTATTAGGGGATGATTTGTGCTGTAAGCGTCATATGCTTTTATATAAACAAATTTTGCGGTTGAAAGGACTCCGCAGTAATTTGCGATATCCATAAGTCTGACTCCCCCCAGCGATTATTCAGGCGACTCCACGATGTAACGCAGTGAAAATCCGACACATCCTCAACTTGAGGTAGAGACATGAAGTCGTCCCAGGAGAACATTTTAGGGTTATCAACTAAACCTGAAATGGTTAAAGACCAATCTTCTAATTGAATTTTTGGCTGAAACCCCAAATCAAGAACGGGCCAGTTAGTGACGATTCTCTGACCGGGTGGATGTTTTGGGTTACCGTCCCTGTTTAAAGGCCCCTCACCCTGAGGAAGTTCATTATCCAACTTTTGCTTTTCAAGTATTGCTTTTCTATATTGAGCAAGCTTTTCTTTTCCGGTAATTCTTTCGGCTTTGTGTTTTTGTTCCAATTAAAAAAAATTTTAAGAAGTATACCTTAAATACTTGTTTTTATTAGTTTAATTATTGTAATTTGGGGTATAGTATCATTGGATGCCAGGCACTCGGAAATAGATACAAAAAATTTAAGAGTAGATTGGAAGCGTTAACGCACCATATTTCCTAGGAATGGAGAAATTGGATTAACGTTAAGTGCATTTCAGAAAAAACCGTTAAGTGTATAGAAATAAATACTCATCAGGAACACTTAATTATGCACTTGAAGATTCTTAGCTACAATTGGCACGAGCCATATCTATGTTTACTTTCTAAAATTGGACATACCTTTTTAATTATTGAACCTGAGATTTCCGAAGGCAATTATAGACGCTGGGACAAAAATATGCGTCCGGTTCCTGACAATGTCATCTTGGTATCTGAAAAAGAAGCCATATCTCAATTAGATGAAGGGGCAATTGACCTTGTGATCGCACACAACATTAAGGATCTTGTGAATATTTATGAATATAGCCTACCTAAAATTATTATCTTTCACAATAAATTAAGTACTGAAATTAAACTGGGTAACAATAAAGTAAATCGTGATGACTACCTCAATAAGATCAATCCGCTGCTGGTAAATGTTAAAAAAGTCTTTATCTCTGAAAGCAAGCGTCATGACTGGGGTATGACCGGAGATGTCATATTGCCTGGGCTCGATGTAAATGATTATGGAGGGTATAGGGGAGATCACCCATCAGTATTGCGCGTGGGTAATTTGATTAAAGAACGCGACCTTATGATGGGTTTTACCACAGGTGAGGCTATATTATCAGGTCTTCCTTCGATAACGCTTGGGCTAAACCCAAGCATTCTTGATGCCAGATTATCATCTAGTTTCGATGACTTATTAGAGCAGTACCGATCGCTGCGGGTTTACCTCCATACAACGTCGAATGATTATGAAGATGGATATAATTTATCTTTATTAGAAGCCATGGCAGTTGGTATGCCTGTCATTTCAATTGCAAATAAAACTTCTCCTATAACTAATGGAATAAATGGATATATATCTAACGATATTCAATATCTTAGAACCTGTGCGGTTAGCTTGCTGGACGACCCAAATCTAGCAAATTCTTTGGGGAAAAAAGCGAGGGATACTGTTCGGGAAAAATTTTCACAAATTAAATTTTTACAACTTTGGATAAAGAGCATTGAAGCGGCAATTATTGAGTTTCTAGAGGATTCCCCAAAGGAATTGTCAGGAGAGGCGGTCGAAATAAAGACTCAGCAAGAAAACCCGTCAATGCCACAGTACTTTAGAAATGTTCGTGATGATATTGTGTCATTAGTTCCAGAAGACGCCAATGATATTCTTGAAATAGGGTGCGCTGCCGGCATGACAGGTAACGAGCTGAAGCAAAAACCGGGAGTTTATGTTGCTGGTGTTGAATTGAATCACAGGGCAGCAGTTGAGGCAAAAAAAGTTCTTGATGATGTTATTGAAGGAAATATTGAAACTCTCGAGCTTCCATTTAGAGAAAAAAGATTTGACTGTATTTTATTTGCGGATGTTTTGGAACATCTGATTGATCCACTTGACGTACTTAAAAAAACCAGAAAATTTTTAAAAACTGATGGCACTGTCATAGCCAGCATTCCTAATGTCCAATATTTAGGGTTAGTAAGCCAATTGGTAGAAGGGAACTGGACCTATCAAGATGAAGGTATTTTGGATCGTACTCATTTAAGATTTTTCACCTATCATGAAATTATAAAGCTATTTGATGAGGCAGGTTACATCATCTCAAATATTAATGAAACATTAGACCCTCAATACAAAGATGCGAAAAATCAAACAACGACATTAAATCTAGGACGTTTAAGTATTAGAGATCTTTCGCCTGATGAATTAAAGAAGTTTTTTGTATATCAATATAAAGTTACAGCAAAGTTAAAGCACGACGATAAGTTATTTTACGATACGAAGGAGAGTCACATGAAGGATCTATTGGCAAAAGGAAAATCCTCAGAGAATGGTGGTGCATATGAAGAGGCAATTAATGCTTATGCTGAGGTTGATAGTGCTCAATCAGACTATGCTGAAGCCTTAGCGCGCATAGGTAATTGCTATATGCAGTTACAAAATATAGCGAGTGCTGAAAATTATTATCAGAAAAGTCTTAGCATTGAACCACAAGGATATGTCGCATCTGTTGGTCTTGGTTTATTGGAAGTTCAATTAAACAAACTGGATGATGCCCTTAAACGATTTACAGAGATAACTCAAAATTACCCGGATAGTGACAAGGCTTTTAGCGGTCTTGGAATTGCTTACTCAAAGAAGAACAAAACCTCAAATGCTATGGATGCGTTTAGTCAAGCTTTGAAATTAAATGCTGAAAATAAACCGGCAATGAGTAGTTTGCTGGACCTATCTTATCAGAGCAATCAATTTGACCAAGTTGAACTAGCTATGAAACAGTACCTCGAAATTCACCCTAATAATTTAGATATTCTGCTTGGACTTGCAGGTGTGCATTATAAATCAAATCGCTTTGAGGAAGCTCAGAATACTCTTTCCCTTCTTTTAAAAATCAATCCAAACCATATTGATGCAAATAGTCTGCTTTGTAAAATAGAAGCTACGATAGAAAAAGTTTTATAAAAAATAACAGGGTATTACTTTGGAATTGTTTAACAAAAACTTAGAACTCTTGAGATCTTCGCAGCCGTCTTTGGCGAGAAGGGTCGAGCGAGAGCCGAAGCAAAATTTTGTTCACGTTTCAATGTCTAAAGATGGAAATCCCATTTGTCAAATTGGATCTGTTTCACTTCACAGTAATTACTACCCCTTGAAAGAAGCAAAAGATGGATTGTCGGAGTATTGTTTAAGAGGTCAAGAAACACCTGTGGTTTACGGTCTTGGTTTTGGATATCATGTGTTGGAAATATTAAATAGGTACAAGGGGTCAAAGGTTTTTGTGATTGAACCTGTGATGTCAATTTTTCAGTCTTTCATGGAAAATGTGGACCTTGAACCATTTCTTCCTAACACACAATTTATCATTTCTACACCACCTCCAAAGATTATCACTTCTAATCAAACAGATAATTGGAATAAATACGAACATCAAGCATCAAAGCGTTTGTCCTATGATTATTTTTTTAGCCTTGATAAAGCAATTGAAACTTCTGATTATTTAAGTGCTAATCGTCTAAAGATACTTGTGGTAAATCCCTATTATGGGGGGTCGTTGCCTACGGCGAAGTACTGCGTGCATGCACTTAATCATATGGGACATCACGCAGAGTCAGTTGAATGTGATAAGTTTGCTGAAGGATTTTTTTCTATAAAAAAAACAACACGAAATAAAATTAATGAAGAATCGGGCATTTTATGGGTCAGTTTATTGCAGCAAAAGCTGCGGATTACCAACCGGACCTAATTCTTGCCCTTGCTCAAGCGCCATTGACCCCCGAAGCAATTAAAAACTTAAAACGGCTTAATATTCCTATTGCTTTTTGGTTTGTTGAAGACTTTAGAACTCTTTCGTATTGGAAGGAAATGGCTTCTTATTACGATTATTTCTTTACAATCCAGCGGGGAGAATTTTTTGATGAGTTGTTGTCCCTTGGCGTGAATGATTTCTATTATCTCGCACAAGGATGTCTTCCAGAAGTGCATAAAGAGATAAACTTGCCATTGGATGATATAAATCAATATTCGGCCGATGTCTCATTCATGGGTGCCGGGTATTATAACCGAGTCCAATCCTTTCCTCGTTTATTAAGTCATGACTTTAAAATATGGGGTACCGAATGGGCGTTGGAATCACATGTTGGGAGTCGCGTTCAAAATAAAAATAAACGTGTTGATCCAGTTGATATAGTTAAAATTTATAATGCGGGAAAGATTAATCTAAACCTTCATTCCTCTACATTCCATAATGGTGTAAACCCTGTGGGTGATTTTGTTAATCCTAGAACTTTTGAAATTGCAGCTTGCGGGGGGTTTCAATTGGTAGATGAACGTTCTGAATTAGCAGAATTGATTGAACCCGGAACAGAAGTAGCTACATTTAATTCAATCGATGATCTTTGCGAAAAGGTTGATTATTATTTGAAGCATGAGAATGAAGCGAAATCGATTGCTTCTAAAGGAAGAGCAAGAGTCTTAAAAGAACATACGATTCAGCATCGCATGCATGAAATGTTGACCCATATATTTATGGGTAATTTGAATTTATTGAAGGAGCGTGTGAGTTCACGGCATAGAGACCCTGTTAGCTATTACATAGACCATGTAGGTGATTCTAGTGCATTAGGAATATACCTTGATCAATTTCGTGGATTAAACGAATTTTCTATTAAGACAATGGTTAATCGTATTGCAGAAGGAGATGGTAATTTAAGCCAGGAAGAATTGCTTGTTCTTATGACCGATCAAATAGTTAAATCCGAGGCATAGTAATGATAAAAAATATCTTAATCCTAAATATGACTCGAATGGGGGATTTAGTTCAATCTACTTCGTCCATTGCTGGGCTAAGAAAACAGTATCCTAACGCATGCATAACTCTCATGGTAACTAGTGCATTTGAGGAATTTTCAAAAAAAATTCCTCACATAAATAAAAGAGTCATTTTTGATATAAAGCAGTTTGTGGACAGAGTAGATAAAAAACAAATGCTATGGGTTGATGTTTATAAATACTTAGAAAGTTTTCTAAATAAACTAAAAGACAGAAAATACGATTTGCTCATTAATCTAAGTCATTCAAAATTGAGTGCATTTATGATTTTATATTTAAAGATCAAAAATATGCGTGGCTTTGGATGTGATGAAAATGGAGACCGCATAACTTTAGATCCCTGGATGCAATATTTTGGTATTGAGCCTTTCAATAGACAGTTAAACCCTTTTAACCTTGTGGAAATTTTCACTCGAAGTGCTGGTGTTGCTCCCGAGGAGAATCCTATTCGCCTATTGAACAAAGGTGATGATATGGAGTCGACATCAAAATTATTTGAGATAGATAGTGCCAATAGTGAGGAGCTTCTAATTGGTATTCAGGCAGGATCGAGCTTAGAGGGAAGGCGTTGGCCTCCTGAAAGTTTTGCTAAGATTGCTGATGGATTAGTTGAAAGTCTTGGCGCGAAAATTATTTTATTAGGAGTTAATTCCGAAAAGAAATTATCAGAGAAAATTATTTCATTTGCTAAGCATAAAAATCGATTAACTGATCTTACGGGGGAGACTAATATTGATCAATTGACAGCATTAGTTTCACGGTGTTCTTATCTAATTACAAACGATACAGGAACCATGCATGTAGCTGCCGCAGTAGGTACCACTATAATTGGATTATTTTTTGCGCATGCCCATCCCTACGAAACGGCTCCTTATAGCCCCGGGCATCTTATATTTCAGGCTCGTATTCCTTGTGCACCATGCAGTTATGGTGTCGAATGTAACAATGTTATATGCACCCGTAAAGTTTATCCGGAACACTTGCTAGCGATGATTCGAAGTCATTTTATAGAGGGTTCTTGGCGTACAATTGATGCTATCTCTGATCTGAGTGAAGTAAATATTTATGAAACTTACATAGGTGAGGATAGAAGGTTGCGACTTCGTCCATTAATCAAAAATTATTTAACGCTTAATGATATTTTTCGTGAGATATATTCCGAGCATTGGATGAGGTTCCTTGGGGTAGTGAAAGTACAAGAATCATTTCACTGCAATATTGGAGATCTATTATTGATGGATTATGACTGCAGTAATATTATTGATTTGTCTAGACAAATCGAAGTTAAATCTTGCGCTTTAAATGATATTGAAAAACTTGCCTCTCGAGGTATTTGTTTGGCAGGTAAAATTACTTCTTTGTGTTGCGATAAAATATCAACACAAATTACTAGAATAAAGTCTTTATCCGGGGAAATAGAATTATTGGATGAAAGGATCAATCAAGTTGGTCTTATTCACCCAGAAATCAAACCAATCACTGACATGTTTGCAAAAAGAAAAGAAAATTTTCAAGGAAATGATCCGATTCAACTATCTCAAGAAACTCGAAAATGTTATCAAATGCTACACGAAGAAGCGGAATCTCTTGGCGGTCTATTGGGGTCAGTTTCCAAAGAATTGAAAGCGGCTCATTCTGACACTTTTCATGCAGCAGTTAGCTCCATAAGTGTAGAAGTTCCTGGTAGATAAGAAGCTAAATCTCCATTCCCTTCACCTTTTAAAAATTTTTCTAGGAATTCAAGGGAGGCACCGCCACCGGTTGAGACGAAGAAGTTGGATGCTAAATAATTCCACAATACATAGCTGTCATCTACTGGAAATTCCATGCTAAGCAAGTCGCGATTTATTGGATCTGCCAGTTGTCGTTCGATACAACGCTTGATGAGGTTTTTCAATTGATTTACGCCAATTTTATTCAATATAGCAGCCGAATCACCCCCACCAATAACCACAGAAAAGTTTGGATTGGTCAATGCCTCTTCAAATAGGAGTTGAGCCAATTCTAGTGATCCTTCAGCGTAATCGTGGCTAGTAGGGTGATCATATGCCCCTAGTGGACCATTCCAGAATACATTTTCTATCCCATTAGATAGGATTGTTTTTTTGAAATTTTCTATAGTTTTAGGTCCAAGATCCAGTTGTAATACCTTTTCGAAGTCTGGCTCTGCTTCAATAAAAAAAGTAGGGGCCTTAAATTCATCAACGCACTTATAATCATCAGGAAATATTAAATTGACCTTTTTGTCATTTGCAAAGTCCAATATTTCCCCGGCAAGGCCAACTTCATTTACAAGATTTTGATTATTTTCTTCGCTTGAACTAAGTAAAGTCCTTGGAATATCAGATAGCTTAAAGGGAATCATTTTTGTTTTCGCTTTTTGAGCAATCAAAAAAGTATTTGCCATTTTCCCACCTATGAAAATAGCCTTGACCCCGGCCTGTACAAACTGTTTTAATACGTTGATTTTGTCTGAAACTTTAGCCCCACCGGCGATGACCACTGTTTTACTTGGTTGGTTTATTACTCTTCGTCCAAAGCATCCCAAATTTTTAATTTCTTGGTTTAGGAGGATACCTGCCACCACTAATTTATTTTGGGTTTTCATGAGTTGAGGAAGCATTTTTATGCTTTTAGTTGTTCGGTGGCTGCACCCAAACGCGCAATTGATATATACATCGGACACATTAGCAAGCTCATAGATGAATTCTTTTCTGTAGGTATCTGGTTTGGACGGATCTAGTAAGTATCTAAGGTTGGGAAGAAACTTTATGCCACCAGGAGGCATACGTTTATGAGAAGCAATCTCTAAAGAGTGCTTCATGTGAGAATCTATAATTTCGGGTGGGAAAATAGTATATGTGTCACCGTGAAGTCGACGAATTAACGTATCGAAGTGAGAGCTAACAAACTGTATATTGAAAATACCATCCCAGCCTGTATGACCTTTTTGCTTATGCGGTCTTCCAAGGTGCGATCCTATGATAATCCTACAGTCTCCTTCGGTAAGTTCATGAATTTTTTTAAATGTTGTATCCAGAAAACGACGCATCCGAGTATCATCAGCAACACGGTAATAACCTTTTTCTGTTGCAACTAATGGGACGTTGAAATCACATCGGATAAATATAGACTTCCCTCTTAAATGTTCTGCAGTTAGAGCATCTAGTGAGCGCATACCTATTTGTTTGTTTATATCGCTCATAATAGTTTCACCGTTACATTGTATGAGAACGTCTAGTTTTAATATTTGCAGAAAGTCTTTGATTTTGCAATAGCTATTATGATTTCTTTTACTAGTCTAGTGCACCCCATGCTCAATAAATTACAAGGTTATAATTTTTATCCGGATTTAGCATTTTTTTGTAAACGCATGGCGGAGAGGTGAGTCATAAACTATTAAAAATAAAAGATTAATTGACTCTATCAGCCTTTGAATTTTTATTACTTTTGGTTTATTATGGTTTAGTAGCGTAATCCCATTGTGGGCCTGCTAAAGCTGAAAAGAAAGGTTATCATGGCAAAAACATTATCAATGATGATCAATAGAGATCATCCGGAAGTCTGCCGCGCTGTTATTTTAGAGGATGGCAGGATCAATGATTATATTGTAGAAAACGTTTCGCAAGAGAAGATTAAGGGGAATATTTATTTGGGTGTTATTAACCGTGTAGAACCAGCCATTGAAGCTGCTTTTGTGGATTTTGGAGGAAGCAAATATGGTTTTTTATCCTTTAAAGATGTTCTCAAAGAGTCATATGTCGATACTGGTGAAAAGAAAGCCCGTGTTCGCATACAGGATGTTTTAGTTCGCGGTCAAGAAATACTGGTTCAAGTTGCGAAGGAGAGTCGCGATGCCAAAGGACCCTCTCTTACTAATAGCATTTCGCTTCCTGGGAGGTTTTTGGTGTTGATGTCTGGTTCTCATGCTAGTGCTGTTTCTCGAAAAATTGAAGATGAAGAAGAACGGAAAAAGCTTAAAACACTTGTTGCGGACTTTAAACTTCCGGACAAATTAGGGCTAATCATTAGAACGGCCGGGTTGGGCAGGACAAAAACGGAACTTCAAAAAGACCTCCAGAGACTTCTCATGGTTTGGGAAAACCTATCAACATCTCGTGAAAAAAAAATTAATAAACCACCATTTCTCCTATATCAAGAAGCGGATATGGTAGTCCGGCTAGTTAGGGATAACTTCACAACAGAGACGTCAGAAGTTCTTGTGGATAATATTGAATCTTATAATGCTGTCAAGAGTTTTATGAAGATGGTTATGCCGCGGTTTACAAACCGTGTAAAACTGTATAAAGACACTACGCCGATATTTTCACGATTCAATATAGAAGATCAGATTGAATCGTTGTACCAGCGCAATGTTTCCTTGCCTTCAGGTGGTTCGATTGTCTTTGATTCAGGCGAGGCAATGGTTTCGATAGACGTCAATTCAGGTAAGACGACAAGTGCTAGCCAACTAGAAGAAACAGCACTTAAAACAAATCTG
>JYMV01026414.1_pt1 | contig 10528 bp, 5 predicted proteins | sample 338911 | NCBI WGS metagenome assembly JYMV01 (sample SAMN03354496, study PRJNA234377) | hydrothermal vent metagenome | biome: Deep sea; feature: Hydrothermal plumes at the Eastern Lau Spreading Center, Western Pacific Ocean; material: Seawater | place: Tonga | collected 2009 | depth 2000 m m
CTTCGATGATAAAAAAAATTTTAGTCGCCGACAACAGTATCACTATACAAAAGATCGTGGCCATGGCCTTTGAACATGAAGATGCTGTTGTTGAGGGTATTAGTAAGGGGAAAGATGCACTCGATAAAATGAAAACTTTTAAACCAGACATCGTTTTGGCGGATATTGACATGCGAGATTTGACAGGGTTTGAACTATCTAAAAAAATTAAAAATGACCCAAAATTTAACTCCACAAAAGTACTTCTTTTAGCTAGTGACTTTGAGGGCTTCAATAAAAATTTATTTGATAGTTCCGGCGCTGATGACCACATTTCAAAACCTTTTAAATCAGAAGACATTATAAAAAAAGTTAACGATTTACTTTCAGAAAAACCGCCTGACTCCATTGTTGAAACTATCAATCTAACTCCGGTTGACTTAGACGTTTCTGTTGAATCCACTGAAACAACTATTGAACTTTCTACAGAAGACATGGTCGAAGAAGAGAATTCTACTATCAATCTTTCCTCGGCAGACCTGGAAGAATCAATAGATCCTGCCCCTGTAGAAGAGGTAGAACAGAAGAAAATTGAAGAAGGTACTCTCGACGCAATGATCAAGGATGTCGAATCCTTAAAAAAACCAGTCGAGCCTTCAGGTGCTGACTATGACGAACTGAGCGAAGAAGTAGCTCCCACGCAGGAAGATGCCGTCGGAGATGAGTTGGACATGGCTTTCCGGGAGATAGTGAATTTTGGCTCTCCAAAAGAACCCGATAATATTTCAAGCATCAAACTTGAACCGATCAGTGGACCCTCTACCGTAGAGGGTATTATCCCCGAACCGGAGGATCTGTTGGGGGGAATAACTTCCTCCACGGTGGAAGGGGGAAAAAGGCTGACTGTCCCGAGTTTGATAGGAGAAAATTCTTCTCGTCCTCCACAAGTATCTCATAAGATTAAAAGCCAGCAAACCATAGCTACGCAAGAGAACCAAACCGCGACAGACAAAGTCAGGCATCCCTTAGGAGATATGATTCATGCTTCTATTGAAAGAGAACTTTCCGAACTGTCAAATAGCATCACTCAATCTGTACGAGAAATAGTTCAAGAAATCACCCCAAAAATTGTTAGAGAAATTGTTAAAGAAGAAATCGACAAGATCAAAAATTCATGAGAAGCGTAAGTCGTTTCTCCGGTCCAATCTGTTTCTCAAAATAAAACTACTTTAATTTTTTATATGTCTGCGTAGTAATACATCTACGCATGTTTATTTTTTTATTCCACATCTTCTCAGAGTTGAATTCTACGGGAGAACCTTACCCTAAATTATAAGAAAACCTGGCTTGATGAAAATTATCTATTCATGGATCAATTAGAAAAAATTTACAGCCCAAAAGAAGTTGAGGAACGCTGGGGAAAATACTGGGAGGAAAACCGATTGTTTCATGGTGATGAAACATCAACGAAAAAACCATTTTCAATAGTAATTCCACCCCCAAATGTCACCGGGTCCCTGCACATGGGGCATGCCTTCAACAACACACTCCAGGATATTCTTGCCCGCTGGAAACGTATGTTGGGATTTGAAGTTCTATGGCAGCCGGGAACGGACCATGCTGGCATCGCCACTCAAAATGTCGTTGAGCGTCAATTACACGCGGAGGGAATCAATCGTCAAGAAATAGGGCGCGAAGAATTTATCAAGCGTGTCTGGAAGTGGCGAGAGGAATCGGGGGGAACTATTAATCACCAGTTAAGTAAACTGGGGAGTTCTTTGGATTGGGAAAGAGACCGATTTACGATGGACGAAGGTCTTTCAAAAGCAGTGCGAGAAGTTTTTGTCTCTCTTTACGAAGAGGGATTAATTTATAAGGGGGACTACATAGTCAATTGGTGCCCTAGATGCCTAACAGCACTCTCGGACCTGGAGGTGGAACACCAGGAGACCCAAGGGCACCTTTACAACATAAGATATCAATTCAAAAACAGTAAAAATTCATTAACTATAGCGACGACACGCCCTGAAACTTTGCTAGGCGATTCCGCTGTCGCAGTAAATCCAAAAGATGAACGCTACCAAAGTATGATTGGTGAAACGCTCATCCTTCCCCTCCTGGGACGAGAACTCCCACTGATTGGGGACAATTATGTTGACTCCTCTTTCGGGTCGGGAGCACTAAAAGTAACTCCCGCACATGATCCTAATGATTTTGAGCTTGGGCGTCGCCATGATCTAGAGCTGATTAATGTTATGAATCCTGACGGTTCTATGAACGAAGAAGCTGGCCCACTCTACCAAGGGCTTGATCGTATTACCTGCCGACAAAAATTAGTTGAAAATCTAAAAGTACAAAATTTTTTGGAGAGCATCGAAGAGCATATGCACTCCGTAGGACACTGTTATCGTTGTCATACAGTAGTGGAACCTTATGTATCCACTCAATGGTTTGTTAAAACTAAACCTCTCGCCAAATCGGCGATCGAGGCTGTGAAAAGTGGCCGCATACACATAGTCCCCAAACTTTGGGAAAACACCTATTTTAACTGGATGGAAAATATCCGTGACTGGTGTATTTCAAGACAAATCTGGTGGGGTCACCAGATTCCTGCATGGAACTGCCCGGCATGCGAGAAAGTAACAGTTGCTCGAGAAACTCCAAAGACGTGTTCTCACTGCGAAGAAGGTAACCTAATTCAGGAAGTCGATGTTCTTGATACCTGGTTTAGTTCTGCGCTTTGGCCCTTCTCAACATTAGGCTGGCCAGAACAAACTCAAACTCTGAAAAAGTTTTACCCCACTTCAGTGCTTTGCACGGGATTTGACATTCTCTTTTTCTGGGTAGCAAGAATGATCATGATGGGCGTTAGATTTATGGACGATATTCCCTTCCACAGTGTTTATATCCACGCGCTAATTCGCGATTCTGAAGGGCAGAAAATGAGCAAAACAAAAGGAAATGTAATCGACCCATTAACCATGATGAACAAGTACGGCACAGATGCTCTCCGCTTCACATTAGCAGCATTTGCCGCACAAGGTCGCGACATAAAACTTTCAGAAGAACGCATCGAGGGATACCGAAATTTTTGTAATAAATTATGGAATGCTTCTCGTTTTGTATTGATGAATCTAGATGACTACAATGGAACCTACAAATTAATCCCTAATGGAGAGCGCCCCGCAGCACACCGTTGGATTCTAAGTCGCTTAAATGAAGCATGCCGCGAAGTTAACCATGCGCTTGAGGAATTTAAATTTAATGACGCGGCTTCTTCCATATACAAATTTATATGGAACGAATACTGTGACTGGTTTTTGGAACTATCCAAACCTCATTTGTATGGTGGAGATGACCGCAAAGAAACCCAAAATATACTTGTCTATATACTGGAAAATTGCCTGCGCTTACTCCACCCATTTATGCCATTTATCACGGAAGAAATACACAGCAAACTGCCAGGAACAAGCGGCAGCATTATGGAAGACTCATTTCCGAAGTACAAAGAATATAATGTGGATTTAGAAGCAGAAAAAACGTTTTCCACGGTCATTAATGTCATCGCCTGTGTGCGTAATGTTCGCGGAGAAATGAATTTAAACCCCGGTCTCAACCTAGATCTTCTCATTAGGACCAAGCATGACCATGAGGTTGCAACATTAAAATGTAACACAAAATATATCAACAGTTTAGGCCGGGCAAACCTTATCGAATTCAGCCCCACAGTAAAAAAACCAAGGGTATCCATCTCATCCGTTTGCGACGAAATGGATATCTTCATTCCTCTCGAAGGAAAAATTAATTTTATAGAAGAAAAAAAACGCGTCGAAAAAGAGTTGAAAAAAATTGAAAAAGATATCATAGTCTTGGACAAGAAACTCTCCAATAAGAATTTCATCGATAAGGCACCCTCAGAGGTTATCGAGAAAGATAGTCAGAGAAAAAAAATCCTCTCTGAAAAGCAAGCGAGACTGAGAATCCACCTGAAAACTGTTAATCTTGCGCTCCCCTGACAAGCATTAGATTAAGTTAGGAAACAACTCAAAGTTATTTGTATTTTATGGAAGCCACGACAAAACCCATAACACGAGAAGACATTTCCGAAGAAGCCAAGTGGGATCTCAACGGTTTATATTTGCAGGAATCCTTGTGGCAGGAGGACTTTAAAAAATTAGAAGCAAACCTCGCAGGTTACGAATCTTTTAAGGGAACCCTTGCCAGTTCAGCGAAAACCATTAAAGCATGCATTGAGTTTGACATCGGTATCTCTCGAAAGATAGAAAAGCTTTATACCTATGCCCACCTTCGGAACGACGAAGATAAAACCCACGCCAAAAACCAAGGCAATTTTGAAAAAATGGTTCGTTTGCATACACTCGCAGCGCAAGCGAGTAGCTATATTCCATCCGAACTCATGGCTATTGCAGAAGACCGGATGCACCAATTCTTGCAGGATAAGGAATTGAGTTTTCACAAACTACACTTAGAGAGAATACTACGATATAGGAAACACACCCTCTCTGAAAAAGAAGAAAAGCTTCTTGCCTCGTCTGCAGAAATCGCTAGAACTGCACGGGATGCCTTTGAAATGCTAGATAACGCAGACCTCAAACTTGGTACCGTTATGGACGAAAACGGGAATGAAGTAGCTATTACACAAGGAAACTTTCAAAGCATAATGCAAAACCAAGACCGTAGAGTCCGTAAAGAAGCTTTTGAAGAATTCTATAGCGCATACTCTGACCACCAATACACATTCGCATCTCTTCTTTCCAGCAATATCAAGAAAGATATTTTCTACGCACGTGAGAAAAATCATGCTTCGGTCAGAGAAAAAGCCATGTTTAGCGAAAATATCCCCGTTGAGGTCTACGATAACCTCATTGCATCGGTTCACGAAAACATGGCACCTCTACACAAATATTTTTTCTTAAGGAAAAAGATCCTTAAACTTGATCAAATTCATATCTATGATACGAGCGTACCATTGGTAAAAAGTATTCATTGGCATGTCGGGTACAACGATTCAGTGAAAAAAATTCTCAACTCCCTCCAACCCCTAGGGTCTGACTACACAGAAGTGCTAAGAAAGGGGCTTATCCAAGATCGTTGGGTAGACCGTTATGAGTCAAAAGGCAAACGAAGTGGAGCCTATTCGTCGGGGTGTTATGACTCAAATCCTTTTATCCTGATGAATTACCAGGAAGATAATATAAACAGTATGTACACCCTAGCCCATGAAGCAGGACATTCCATGCACTCGTTTCTCTCACGAAAGACACAACCCTACCTTTACGCTGATTACACCATCTTCGTCGCTGAAGTGGCATCTACATTCAACGAAGCCCTTCTCACAAAATATCTCTTTTCACAGGACATTGATAAAAGTATGAAAATTTATCTCACTTGCAGAGAAATAGATAATTTGCGAGGGACTCTCTACAGACAAACCATGTTCGCCGAATTCGAACACCTGATTTATGCCTCAGCAGAAAAAAACCAACCCATGACTCTGGATGCGTTTAAGGATATTTACAAAAAACTGCTTAAAGAATATTTTGGTAAAAATACTACACTTGATGATTGCCTATCCCTCGAATGTTTTCGAATTCCACATTTTTACTTTAGTTTTTATGTTTATAAGTACGCTACCGGAATTTCGGCCGCTTATGCCTTGGCAGACATGGTTTCGGAGGGAGGTACAACTGAATTAAACGATTATTTAAATTTTCTAAAAGGAGGAGGATCGAAGTACCCTATTGACCTTCTGAAAGATGCGGGGGTGGATATGACTTCTACAGAACCAGTTCGCACCGCTCTGAAAAAGTTTTCTGCTCTAGTGAACCAGCTTGAGACGCTAACCAACTGATATTTTTATCAATTTCTAGTTATAAAGAGGAATACGATGTTGAAAAAACCCTGGAGTAACCAGCAACCTAACCGAGGTAACAGTAGAAAACGAGGTAATTCGAATGTATCGAGAAATGGTCAAAACCATAACAATGTGAATGAAAGCTCAAACCGAAACACTAGGCATGGAGGGAAATCACACGAACCCCATCTTTGGGCTTCGTCCGCTTCATCATCCACAATATTGACCTCCCATCTCTCTATGGTCAATAGGCGAAACCAAGGTGGGTCAGGAAAAAATACTGGCAATACGAATGAGACAGGAAGGTCAAACAGTAAACCAAGAGTGCCGTCTAACTACAAAAAAAATGGACGAACCCGAGACGGGGCTCAGCAACACACCAATAAGAGGTACCCTAATAATAAATCTAACTCAACCCATAAAAAACAATCACCCGGCGAAGCACAAACCAACTCTAATGCCTCGGCACAAGGGAACAAAATCAGACACAATGGAATTTCTAAATCTAAAACAAATACCTTTGGTATAGATCCATTCGAACTATTTTGCGCTTACCATTTAGGGATCACATCTCAGAATCAGTATCGCCCATCAAATATTAATGATGTGGCTAACCGTTTTAAAATTGACGTTGGTACGACTCGACAAATATTAAAAGAGTATGAAATGGACTCGGCATCTTTACTTGACCGAGACTTTGATATGGCCCTTGCACAACTTGACATTCAGGTTGCACCGGAAGGAATCAACCGTACCGAATTAGGGAGAACTATTTTCGAGGATTTCTTAGAAGCTCCGATAAAAAAACGGGACTGGAAAAAGATTCTAGAGGACGACGAAAAAGAAAACGCAAAAACATTTGGTCAACGATAGCTTTAAACCCACCATCAGTTAAAAACCTTAATTAAGGTCTACTCCTAAATTCACACGCTCAAATTTTAATCCCTCCCGCACAATCTTATCCTGTAAGCCTTTAGCCTGTCCGTTAGAACACTTTAAATCGTTCATCAACATAGAAAACGCAAATTGTTCTCCATCAGCTGATTGAAAATAACCTGATAACGCGCTAACAGAATTCAACGTCCCTGTTTTTACTCGTGCACGCTCTGCACTGTTGTGTCCATTCATTCGCTTTAAAACATTGCCGTCCCTACCCATTACCCCCAAAGCAGAAATAAATTCTGGGTAGACCCCAAGATCCGCGTACATATCCTGAAGCACCGATACAATCTGATCTGGACTCAGTCGGTTTTGTCTCGACAAACCGGACCCATCTAAAATGGAAAATTCCTCCGGTTTATATTTTAGAGACTGCATATATTCATCCATCGCGCGTAAGCCATTTAGAGTAGTGCCCGGAGGACCATAAATCTCCGCACCAATAGTTTTTAAAATCTGCTCAGCAATAAAATTATTACTAAACTTATTTAATCCTCTGAGAATTAGAGAAAGCGGCATCGATGAATGGCTCGATAATTCATAGGCACCTTCTGGAATAAAACCCACTCGAACCTTACCCGTTACCTCAATCCCTACTTGGCGAAGATACTCTTTAAAAACTCTTGCTGCGTAATACACAGGCTTGGTTATATTCAAGTAGTATGTTTCTCGCAAATGATTAACTGATATAACTCCAGATATGGTGATTTCATTATGGCCACCCCGATCGATACGATTAACTATCAATCGACTGCGTTTTGACTTTGAGACTGTTCTCGCCCGATTGTCCACCTGTATAAACTCTATATTTGGGTCAACTACCACGACCGGCCTATCGCCTGGTTTTTCCCCAGGAGTAATATGAACCGTGACCGTATTGAAGTTGAACGATAAAGCCCCCAAGGGGGCGTTGTATGCCTCCACTCCTCCTTTTTTATTCCACGTTTTAACACGCAGATTATTATCGAAAAACGACTCATCAGCAATGATATCTCCATGAACCTTACGAAGAGGAAGATTTTTCAACTCTTTTACCAAAAGCCACATCTGTTCACTAACAAGATTTGGGTCACCAAACCCTTTGATATAAATATCACCTCCTAGAATTTCTCCGCCCACCGGCGTGGTGGCATACAAGCCAGTTTTGAATCTGTAGTCCGGCCCCAATCGTTTCAAAGCCATAGCAGTTGTCAAAAGCTTTACATTCGAAGCTGGCGCAAATAAGCGATCGCTATAAACAGAGTACAAGGTTTTATTTCTTTCGAGAGAATGAATTTTTATCCCAAAGTTTTTTTTTCGCAAACAAGAGTTACCCAAAATAGCTTCCACAGTCTTGGCAAAAACAGATTCGACCGACTCTGGTTTCTGCGCATGAATCTTTTCGGGGAGCAACCAAATAATCGAAAGAAAAGCAATTGTGAAAATTATTTTTATTTTGGATATCGTTTTAACCATCAAAAAATACTAACGCCTAATTTATGAGAACTCAAATATCATTTATTCTTTAAACAAAAAAACTTTCCTTTAATCAAGTTAATACCGAATTAAAATATACAAGAATAATGGTTTCAAGTACTGTATTTTGATAGTAACTAATCACCGAAACCAAAAGAAAGATAGAAATTTGATTATATAAAATGCCTAATAGTTGGACGTTATCATCTACTTTTTTGTAGGTTTACTTTGACTCGGGTACTATAAAAAAGAAATCAAACCTTTGCCCAAAGAAAAGTCTGGACCATTTTTATCCCCAACGTGATACTGTCTGGAGTTAATCTTGTCTCGCTGACAAACCAACATCTTTTTTGATTGTTAATCCATTTTTTTTAAATTATCCATGAAATATGATCTTTTAGGAATTGGGAACGCATTAGTTGACATTGAGGTCTGTGTTGACGACGAATTCATAAAACAAAACTCTCTGACCAAGGGCGGGATGACTCTGTTGAGTGTAGAAAAGCAGAATAAAATTTTACAAGAACTTCATAGCCTCGCAACAAAGATTTCATCGGGTGGCTCTGCGGCCAATACAATCCATGGGCTAAGTATCCTTGGTGGAGAAACCTACTATATCGGAAGGGTTGCCAATGATGTTTATGGAAAACACTACGTCGAGGATATGCGTTCTTGTGGTGTCTCATTTTCAGGAACTGGAAATAGCCTCAGTGATACGGGAACCTGTGTCATTTTAGTTACTCCTGACAGTGAACGGACCATGCTCACGCACCTTGGAGCATCCTCTTTGTTACACCCTGATAATGTTGATGAAAAAGTTATAAAAAATGCTGGGATGGTTTATATCGAAGGATACCTTTGGGCCGGAGAGGACACATGCAATGCTGCCGAAAAACTATGTAAAATAGCCAAAAAGAATAAAACTCCCGTTGCGTTTACCCTAAGCGATGCTTTTATTGTTAATAGTTTTAAAAAACGACTCATCGACTTTATTCGACAAAATGTTGACATCCTGTTTTGTAATGATATAGAGGCTAAGGCTATGGCAGAAACTGAGGATACACAAGAAGCATTTGATGCTCTCAAAGGAATGGTCGAAACTGTATTTGTTACCAGGGGTGAAAATGGGTCTTGGGCTTCCAACCCAACTGAAGAAAAAATTACAGTGAATGTGTTCCCAACAAAGGCGGTCGATGCTACTGGAGCCGGTGATTTATTTGCAGCAGGAGCATTATATGGAATCATTAGAAATTACAGTTTGAAAGACTCGGCTATTATAGGGTCCTACTGCGCATCCAAAGTTGTTTCCCATATGGGTGGGCGTATGCCTGCTGGTTCGGGCGCTAACGCAGAAAAAATTATCCAAAAATACCAAAAGCTTTAAAAATGAGAGTTGTCAATCATTAATGATTATGGCGCTTTTTGCGTACGATGATAGGCGATCCATATATCACAATGTCCTTTAGTAAATGCTTCAAACCCCATCAAGCGTTGTTTCCAGTTCGGTTTTAAAATGCGGTAGCATTCCTCTGCCACCGCATCTAAGTATTCTCCAAACAAACGTTCCACATCCTTTGTTTTTGATTTGCTACGCACATCAAGAAATGACACCTTTTTAATAGCCTCAATACTAGCTTTTTTTGACGCGTGGTAATACTCAAGGACTTCTTTCATCTCCTCTTTCGAGCCAGGGCGATTGAGGTGACCAGCAATATAAACATTAAAATCAAGTTTGAGTGCTTTTTCAATCCCTTTCATTTGGCTTAAAATATCTGCAGTGTAAGCAAAATTCTTAAATGGAACTGACTTAGGTGTAACTGTATCCACATACATCATAATCTTTCGAGAGGGAATATAAATTATAGAGTTACCTTCCCCATGCCCTTCTCCCGGATATATTAACTCGATGGTAATGCCGCCTATTGAAAGACTATAGTTTGTCCCAAAATTAATATGTGGCAGAGGACGTTTCTCATCCTTATATTTCTTGAGGGCTTTACCTGTTTCCACCTGAGCAACTATCTGCACTCCATCGCCTGCAAAAAGGTGTGCGTCCCCAATATGATCAATATGCGAATGAGAATAAATCATGAATCTAATCGGCTGACTGGTAATTTCTCTGATAGCTTTCTTGAATAGTTTTCCCTTCCCTTTTATAGGGTCGGTGATAACTACACCATCTGAAGTAACAATAAATAAATTGTTGTACACTCCCGTCGAAAAAAAATAAACTTCTGAAGCAAGCTGTTTTATTAAGTAGCCTTTTTTTCCTATAGACGG
>JYMV01013467.1_pt1 | contig 10524 bp, 12 predicted proteins | sample 338911 | NCBI WGS metagenome assembly JYMV01 (sample SAMN03354496, study PRJNA234377) | hydrothermal vent metagenome | biome: Deep sea; feature: Hydrothermal plumes at the Eastern Lau Spreading Center, Western Pacific Ocean; material: Seawater | place: Tonga | collected 2009 | depth 2000 m m
ATGCGCTAGTACGATATTATGCTAGCTCTATGAAAACACAATACGATAAGGGTAGTTATTCACATCAAATAAACGCTGCAAAATCTGTGACACAAAAAGTCTCTCTTGCACTTATTCGTAGAGTGATGCTTGACATAGATGATGAACATGATCTTGCATTCATGTTAAAACAAAATGAAAAACCAGATTTTTGTAAAAAAATTAGGAATATACTAAACCCTTAGTGTGCGCTTTTTCGAAAATACGTAATTTAACACTAAAATTACAATTGAAATTATTCCCGTGGCAATTAGCATCAATTCAAGGGTATATAGTAAAGAATGTGTGAATGCTGTTTCAACTGAAATCTTGTTAATATCTGCAACAATATACGCATACGAATAAACGAAATAATTTGCTGCCCAATGAATTAGAATTGCAGGGGCAAGGCCATATCTAAAATAAACCCATCCTATTATCAAACCGCTAACTGTTGCCTGTGCAAATTTACCTGCACTCCATGTCTCACCCGTAATAACATGTGAAACACCAAAGAATATTCCTACTATAATGATTATCAGTAACGGTTTTTTTAAATCTGTTATGCGGAGGTGATGCGAAGGTCTCCATAATGATTTTACGAAGAGTCGAAGCGATGACTTGTAAGAATATAATGCAAAAAGTGGTAGACCAATAAGTATAACCCGAAATCCGATTTCTTCAATTAACGGTGCAAGTAATAATTGAAAAAACTGAACTAGTTGGTTTGGCGCCTCAATTTTCTCAACAGAAATCCCAAAAAATTCTTGTACTGATATTATTACACCCGATACCACAACCAGTATAGAAAACCACTTGATAGCTGTTATGATATAGTTATCTCGTAATTGATGATATTTTCCGGCAGATATTATGGATTGTAGTACGTTAACGAAATTTTTCTTTGGACCAAATATTGCCACAGCGAATAAAATTAAAAACAAACACCATAACACAATAAATCCATCACCCAACTCAAATTCTACTGGAACTTGAAAGCCTACTCCAGCAAGGAAGACATTCAAGTCATTCATAGGCACCAATTGGAAATGACAAAACCATTAAAAATAAAATTATTGATATTAAAGCAGTGTGTGGTATACCTATACACTGATAAATTTTATTTTGTAAGTTCACTTTTTTTCTAATGTAGTTCTATCATATCTTCAGAAAACCCGAGCTTTACTAAAGTATCCTTGATAGTATCTCTGTGGTCCCCTTGCAAGAAAACATAACCCTCTTTTGCAGTACCACCGCAAGCATATTTGTTTTTTAGATCTCTCGCAACACTTTCTAAATTGTTAATCTTAGGATCAAGGCCTTCGATCATAGTTCCTTTTTTCTTGAAACGCCTAGTCTCAAGACGTATAATTATATGATTACTATCTTTGTCAAGATCACCACAGGCGCATAAATCTTCAGGAAGTCCACACGTAGTACAAATTACCGCCATAAGTTCAAAAGTTAAAGTCTCTCACACACTATTAAGCCTTTTAGACATGAAAATCATCGTGTTGTAATCCTATGATTTTTTATGAACTATAATTATACGCATATAGTGTCAAAGGAACTAACTGAAAAAGCAATTAAGATGCTTTTAAGCGGCTATTGTCAAGGTGTTCGCGTAATAAAAGACGGTTTTGCCCTGTGTGTAAATTGTGGTAAACAGCCTGAGGAAAAACCAACACAAACAAAATCTGTTGAGCAAGAACCAGTAAAACCATTAAAAATTTTTGAGAAAAAACTAGAAGATCTATCAAAACAACTTGAAAAAGAAGTAAACCCAAAAAAGCAGCAGGAACTAATCGAATCCATTAATTCGTTAATTGAGATTATCTCCAAGCTCAAATAAGAATAACAAAAGTTTTTATCTTGACTTTCGTTTTTTTATAAAACATGGCAGATAAAAGTAAAAGTTCTCCATTGCCTGCATCTAGCGCTGGACTTTTAAGATTTTTTGAAGATGAGACAAGAGGGTTTAAGATTGATCCAAGAATCATAATTTCAATTCCTACTAGTTTAATTGTAGTTTCATGGGCACTTGAAATCTTTTTAATTCCCTAAATATCATGTCTGATTCAGACGATATTCAAAGTATTCATGGGCGTTACAAATTCACACTAATTAGCCCTGCATCGTTTTATGTTTCACTGATATTCTCTGTTGTCACAGCATCTATAATATCAGCTCTAACAATTTTCATTTACCTTGAAAGTGGAGAAATAATATTCACTCTTCCAGCTGTTATTGCTGTATTGCTTGCTATTCAATACTTTGATTCTCGTTTTACTACACACAAAGAATATTCGAAATCATTGCACATGTCACTTTTTGGAAATGTATTATGGCTGATTACTATAGTAGGTGGTATTATTGGTTCTACCATACTTTCCAAGGAATTATCTGTGTTTTATGTTGCTGTTGGCATGTACATATTCGCCAGTTTTAGAATTGGGATTATGACAACAACTCTCGGAATCAGCTTAAAAAAGTCGTGCGTGTTGTGTTTTGTCCAACCATTAGCAATGTTCCTTCTTCTGATCCCCATCGACATGTGGTCAGTTCTTTATGATATACAGTCATTAGCATTTGGAATTGTATTTTTGGTAATTGCGGGTGCTTGGTCTTACCTTACAAACAGAACTGGATTGCCTGTAATAAAGAGCACACACAAGCTGTTGCAAGCATACCTGCAGTCAGTTTCACGAAATGATCCACGTGATATGGAATCAATAATACTTGAAACATCAAAACCATCAAACGTAACTACATCTCAAATTCGTTTCTATACAGGTGATGAAGAAAATGATTTCAGAATGGTTCTGCCTGATATTCATCCTGGTCCTTTCAGCCCTGTTGGCGGTAGTGATATCCCACATCAAATCTACAAAACTATGAACTCATCTGCGATGGTACTGCACAGTGTATCTGATCACTCACTTAATCTTCCATCACAACAAGATGTACAAAGCTACTTGGATGACCTATCAAAAAGTTCTGTTTCAACAAAAGGTCTTACGTGTACAGAACCTGTCACCGTCCAGCTGAACAAGGCACGCGTTGTTGGAATACGCCTTGATAAGGCAGCAATTTTGTTACTATCTTTGTCTCCTCATGGTATGGAAGATGTGCCACTTTACATCAAGACAGAAATTGAACAAGTCGCAAAAAACAGGAATTTTGACAGCATACTTGTTGTTGATTCTCATAACGCTATGGGGGGAAAGATATCACAAGATGACTCACAAGACATGATCACCGCTGCAAAGAACGCACTTGATATTCTTGTCACAAAAACAAATTTTCCATTGAAATATGGTTATGCAAATTCAAAATCTATGAATATTCAAGCCGATGATCTTGCCGGCGGTGGCATAGGAATGCTATGCCTTGCTTTTGACCAAAAAAAATACTTTTTGTGTTGGGCTGATGCCAACAATATGGAAAACGGTGTACGTGAAAAAATTGTAGCACATCTACAAAACAATGGATGTAATCTAGTTGAAATGTTTACTTCCGATACTCATTTTACAACAATGGGAGTAAGGAACAGTAACGGTTACTACCAACTTGGAATTGTTACCGAGTCTAAAAGATTAGAAAACTGGTGCTTGTCAATTGCTAAGAAAGCAGAAGAAAATATTGTTTCAGGTTAGAGTTATGGGGTCAGGAATTTTTGAACATCTTTCTGTGGCACTTGATAGTTCTTTGAAAATGACAAAGGGATTCATGGTTGGGTGTGTCGGAATATTCTTGCTGTCTATTTTTCTATGGTTCTAATGTCTTCCAAATTACCGTAAAAGTCATCGATAAACGATGAAAACTGCAAAATGGGCACAATTGGAACCCTATTAACAAAACTTGTTTCTTCTTGGTATAGTGTAACAATCACTGGAGCAGCAATGGTTACTTTTGTATTTGCAACGTAATGTTTTACACGTTCTATCTGCTTGTGAACTATTGTTTCAAGTGCATAGTGACTCATTCTCTTCCAATGTTTGCAATCAATTAGTACAGCCGTGTTAAGGTGTACACCCACAACATCAATTTCCATTGTTGGTTTTTTCATCCTGAAATTGCGCAAGACCTCAAAGTGTTTTGTTTCAAGTATCTCAGCTACCAGCCCCTCAAAGTCTTTCCAACCAATGTCATGTGAAGCTTCCTCAATCGGCGTACCATTCTTAATTGCAAAAATTGCTGTCTTTAGTCTCTCTTCCATGAAAAATCACAACATAGATTTTTTGTTAATGCCTAATGAACCTTAAATTATGATGATACGTCAGTCATGTCATGAAATTTTGGCTAGTAATAATACTAGCAACGATTGCACTGCCTGTTGCATTTGCAGAAAAGGGAACTTTCGTGGATCAGATCCAGTTTATTCAATATTTGGATGAAAATACTGCACTTGAAGAAGTTCGTAACGGAAATTTGGATATGTACTATTTCCGAATTTCTTCGGATAGACTCGAGGCAGAAAAAGATAGAGATGGCATCCAGGTTTTCGAATCTACAGGCGGCTCGTACAGCATATTGGTGAACCCATCTGTTTCTGAAGATTTTAATCCATTTTCTATTTCAGAGTTGAGATTTGCACTAAATTATTTGGTGGATAGAAATCTAATTGTTAACGAACTAATTGGCGGTTATGGCAGAACCATGATTTCAAATTATGGAATATTTGCAGCTGACTATCTTACCATCATTGATGAGATTGAGTCATTTCATTTTAAACACAACCCATCTTTCGCAAATCAGATCATCACGGAAGAACTTGAAAAGGCAGGTGCTGAAAAAATTGACAATTATTGGCATTATGATGGAAAGCAAATTGAAATTACATTTTTCATAAGAAGCGATGATCCTGTTAGAAAAGCTATTGGCGAGATTTTGTCTTCAGAGCTTGAAAATGTTGGATTTAAAGTAAAAAAGGACTTTGGGGATCTTAACAAGGCCTTTGTTGTTGTTTATGGCTCAAACCCTGCAGACCAAAAGTGGCATCTTTATACTGAAGGTTGGGGCAGCTCTGGATTTTCAAAATATGACTCTGTTGGGCTTGCACAAATGTATTCTCCCTGGTTTTCTAACATGCCAGGAAACAATGATCCAAATTATTGGAATTACGAAAATGATTACCTTGATTCCGTTACGAAGAAAATCTATGTTGGAGATTTTAACTCTGCCGAGGAAAGAAGCTCACTAATAGAAAAAGCAACAATTGAGGGAGTAAGTGAGTCTGTCAGAATATTTCTTGCTAGTAAGACAGACCAATTTGTTGCGAGCAATGACATAGATGGCGTTATCAATGCTCTCGGCGCTGGCATTACAACTAGGTTTACTCCAATTAACGTAATATCTGATAATGATCCAGTGGTAGTAGGCGTAAAACAAATTTACCAAGGATCATGGAATCCAATTGGTGGATTTAGTGACACATACAGTAATCAAGTCTGGCTAAACCTGTATGATCCTGCCGCATTCAGTCACCCGTACACGGGGAAAACCATTCCAGTTAGAACCGAATGGCAAGTTGAAAATTTTGGCAACCAAGAAAAAATTTTAGTTCCCAATGATGCAATTACATGGGATATTGGAAGTCAAAGTTGGAAAAAGGTAGGAGCCAATCAGGAAGCCACTAGCAAAGTCACATTTGATTTGATTCTTGGTAATTGGCACCATGAGCAAAGTATGGACATGAATGATATTTTGCATTCGATATATTTTCTATTGGAATGGGGCTCTGAACGGCATGAAGGTGATAAAACATACGATTCCGTCTATTCGCCACAGGCTGCACAAAATGCCAAAACGTTAATCGGAATAAAACCAATTGATGATGATACAATCGAGGTTTACATTGATTATTGGCATTTTGACGAAACAGAAATAGCTTCATGGGTAACGCCCTGGAGCAGTGTGCCTTGGGAGCTGATGGTCTCTATGGAACAAGCAGTTATTGATGGGAAGGTATCTTTTTCGCGTTCAGGCGCAGTCAGCAAGAGTGTAAACTGGCTTTCACTTATAGTACCAAATGATGCAGAAGTAATCAAGCAGTACCTTATCGATTTCAAACAATCAGGCTATGTTCCTCCCTCATTGCAAGGATTACAGTATGATTGGCAATACTTTGATGAACGCTATGATGCATCAATAGCATGGATTGAACAAAACGAACATGCTGTTATTAGTAATGGACCGTTTTACCTTGACAATTATTCCCCAGAATCAAGGACAATCACCATAAACTCATTTGATTCACCAGGATATCCCTTTGAAGCTGGTAAATGGAAAAAGTTTGAGCAGATTAAGTTTCCAAAAATCACAGGTATTGAGATTCCGAATGTTGTGAACTTGAAAAAACCAACCACAATTCTAGTTGAAACAACAGATGCTTCTGAGATACACTACTTTGTCTCAAATTCTAAGGGGGAAACTATCTCATCAGGGGTTAAGCCTGCAACAGATGGCTTGTCTGAAATTATAATTACAGAAGTTGAAACTTCAAAGCTTGATGTTGGGGCAAACACGCTGAAGATATTTGCCTCATCAGATCAAATACTGAGACCGGACATATATGGCACAAGCTTTCTTGTAGTTGAGAATGAAACCAGTCTTCCAGACGTGCCCATTTTAGAAGTTGAGCACAAGTCTGAAGAGTCGCCACACGCTGGAATTATTTTGGCAATAATCGGTGCAGTAATAGTTGGAATCATTGTGAGCATCAGAAGAAAAAGAAAGGCGAAACTTTCTAACAACTAGTCAATTTTCTGACCAACTACAAACAGCGTGCCAAATTCCCGCTTCCACTTTGCTTTGTTTTTTGGATCCTTGATTTGTCTTGTACTAGTCTTAAATCCAATTTCCCTGAACATTTTTTTCCATTCAGTTTTTGAACGCAGGTCCATTGGAACCTTCATGACTTTGGTCCATCTTTTAGTTAGGTGATTATCGCTGTAAAAGTCAGTACCACAATAAAAGAGACCGCCAGCTTTGAGCATCTTGAAAACTTTGGCAAGTGCAGGCTCCATCGGCACTGAATAGTATAACGATTCCATGGAAAAAATCACGTCAAACTTTCCACTATAATTCCAGGTCTCAAGGTCAGTACACACGTATTTTTCCTTGCTTGAGGCTTGTTTTGAGATGGCCCTTTTTATCATATTTTTACTCTTGTCTATTCCAACTGCTTTTTTGCATTTGGGCAGTTGCGCAATTTTTTTAACAACCCAGCCGTTGCCGCATCCAATATCTAGGAACGAAAAAGGCTTGTCAAAGGAAACACTGCCTAAAAATTTACTTACAGACATTCCATGTCCTTTTTCCATCTCTTCAGACCTTCCCGCCGTTGCCCATGTATCAAAGACTTTTGCTGTTTTGTCCATTTAGCCACCCTTGATAATATTGAATAGTTGTCTAACGGCTAGCATTGGATGATGCGTTGCAAGCTTTACGATTTTTGACACAGTAAAGTCAGCTCTGATAAAATCCAAAAACTCATCCGCTGTCAAATTACTAATAATCTCAACAGACAACTTGAGCCATCTTGCTTGAATTTTGTGGGCAGATTTTATTTTTGAATCAACTTCCTTTTTCCAAATGGATTCATAGTGTTCTAATGCCTTTTCAGAAGTATCTCCTGACTTGATGGCCTTACTGGCTATGTCTCCAGCAACCCTGCCATATTTTATTGCGTATCGTATTCCTTCTAACACAAGTGGGTTTGCCATACCAGCGGTATCACCAACTAAAATCAAATTGTCATAAACTGTTTTTCGTGAAAGACCCTCGTTCGGAATCAAACCATAATGAAACTCTTTTTTTGTTATCTTTCCCAAGTCCTTGATTGGTCCCACCCCTTTTTCTATCATATCATCAAGCCTTTCTGTTGGATCCATATCAGATTCCGGTTTTCCTATTCCAACTCCTATTCTTACCAGGTTTTTTCCAAGCGGAAATATCCAGGCGTATCCAGCTGGGGAATACATCTGACCAACCATCAACCACCAAGTGTCAGAATTAACATGTTCCACTTCTGCCTCATATTCTGCGCCCACACCAAACCTCTTCCATTGTTTGACAAGACCAAGCGACTTTGAAACAACAGATTGAAATCCGCTGGCATCAATCACCATCTTGGCATGAAAAATCATTTTGTCGTTTGAGGAACTTGCCTTTACTCCTACAACCTTCTTGTTTTCTGTGATCACTTCAGTTACGTTTGTGTTGACAAAAATTTCTGCGCCGTTATTTTTTGCCTGCTCTGCCAAAAACCTGTAGGTTTTTCGCACATCGAGAACTGCAGCCTTTGCCTTGTCATCACTTATTGATGCCTTGTTGTTTGGAGAGCAAAAGTTGTATGTCCTAATAGGATTGTAGCAGTCTTCCGGTATACCAAATTCCTTTGCATAATCAATCCATGTTACGCCACTGGTTCTTACCGTTTGCGCAACGTTTTCTTCCTTTTCTAGGAGTGCTACTTTTATCCCATTTTTTGCTGCGGCATATGCGGCTGATGAGCCTGCCGGTCCGGCTCCCACCACAACTAGGTCATATTCGTACTCGGTCAACCATTAATTTTGATTATCATACCATTTTATTTTTATTGAAGCTAAAATTTTAGCATCAGGCTACATCATTCTTTGAGTATAGGAACGTCCTTTTCGTCGTTTGCCCTTTCAGAATCCATAGGCTCATCATGGCCATCCTCACGATGCATAAAGCTATGTGATTGCCCCTCTACTTTGCGGCAGAACTCATTGTGTATTTTTACCATCATATCCAAAGTATCTTGATTTTCATGAAACTCTCGCTTGCCACATTCTTCACAGATAAATTCCGGCATGGGATTCTCTAATCTCTAATGTATTTATTTTATTGCTATTAATTAGAAATATGGGAGAACCTGATATTGCCGTGTTTGGAGTATGGTTATCTATTACCATAATTGTAATAGTGATTACCGGCTTGGTTTACAGGGTATACAGGAGAAAGAAAAATGAGGCATCTTCATCTTGAGAAACACGGTCTTCGCGGGCTGGCAATTGCTGAAAGTTTTTCGCAAACTTCCAAAAAATCTGTACTGTCCGGCATTGTAATGTCTACTGACTTGATCATTGACGGTTTTGTTCTGGGCCACTCAACAGTGGGTGGGGATGACGCAACTGAAGCAATATTATCCATGTATGAAAAACTTGACAGACCAGACATCAGTTTTTTATTGATATCCGGGATCGTAATATCACTTTACAACATAGTAGATGTGAAAAAAATCTCGGAAAAAATTGGGCTGCCAGTAATTGGAGTTACATATGAAGACTCGAAGGGGATTGAAGATGCAATCAAACACCACTTTCCTAAATCTTACGAATCAAAACTTGCGGAATATTCAAAGATAGAAACACGTGAGAAAATTACGCTTCGCACATCATATGATTTGTTTATACGAAATGAGGGCTGCACCGTTTCAGAAGCAACGCATCTGCTTGACAAGTTGACACTGCAGGGCTCAGTTCCCGAACCATTAAGAATTTCACAACTATTGGCAAATACGCTTCTTAAAGCTAAATTCTAAGTTTGCTTCTTGGGCGCGTTCTAAGCTTTGTTTTACAACAAGGACATCTAGTGTCTGGTGTGGAAAAATATGCAGCGCAAAAAGTACATCTTTTGTGGCCAGTTGCATATCGTGGCTGTCTTGATGCAATTTTTACTCTAAATTGGTCACAAATTCCCCTGCAAGTAACACCCATTTGGAAATGTAATTTTATTATCCTTTAATACCTTTACAAATTTTTAGTCTCAGATAATTTTTTTATGTATGCCAAAATGCCTGTATAGTCAATTTCCCCAAATCCTGCATCCAGCGCCTGCTTGTAAATTTCATTTGCACGTTCGGCGATGGGCAGCTTGGCATCAAAATCCTTGGCAGATGCAATAATGGTGTCCAAGTCCTTTTTCATGTTTTTGAGCGTGAAAGTTGGCTGGTATTCGTCTTTTATCATTTTGTAAGCCTTGTTTTGTGACATTCCCGTGCTAAAGTATGTGGAATTTAAGATCTCCAAAAATATCTCCGGGTCAAATCCAGCCTTTTTTGTTAGCATAATGCCCTCGGAAAGCGACAGTGCTAAAAGAGAAATTTGAAGGTTCATTGCAAGTTTTATGCTGTGTGCACTTCCGCTTTCACCAAGGAAAAATGTCTTGTTAGCAATTGTGTTGAACACTTGGCTGAACCTTTCAAAAGATTCCTTATCACCAGATGCCATTAGCACCAGCTTCCCCTCTATTGCTACATTTGGTCCGCCCATCACAGGAATCTCAATTGATTTTATTTCCTCGTCATGAAGTTTTTTTGAAATCTCTTTTGCAGCGTTGGGATTTATTGTTGACATGTCGGCAACTGTCATGTCATCATGTTTACCTGAAACCACACCGCCTTGACCAAACAGAACTTGTTTTACGGCATCTGCATCTTTTACGCATGTTATAATCAAATCCGATGATTCAGCTACA
>JYMV01023780.1_pt1 | contig 10523 bp, 7 predicted proteins | sample 338911 | NCBI WGS metagenome assembly JYMV01 (sample SAMN03354496, study PRJNA234377) | hydrothermal vent metagenome | biome: Deep sea; feature: Hydrothermal plumes at the Eastern Lau Spreading Center, Western Pacific Ocean; material: Seawater | place: Tonga | collected 2009 | depth 2000 m m
CGTCGGCTGCTGCCGTCGACGATCCAGATTGCTGTGTCGGAAAAAATGCCAGTTGGTTTCGGTCGAGTCGGTGAGCGTCTCTATCTAATCGATGAGGACGGCGTTGTTATTGATGAGCACGGACCACAATATGGTGACTTCGATCTACCGATTGTCGACAATCTCTTCGTGCACCTCGATCACGGACAGCCCGTGATCGATTCAGCTCGGAAGAAAATGCACAGCCGTTTCATTGGAGCTCTCGAACGTCGACCAGAGCTCTTGCGTCGAGTCTCGCAGATCGATGTCGCCGATCCCGATGACGTTGTCGTGCTGCTCGATGGTGACGGGGTGCACTTGCACCTTGGCAATCTCCGATTTGCAGAGCGAATACACCAGTATCTGGAAATGGTAGATGTGATACGTGAGCACGTGCCTGAGATCGATTACGTGGATTTGCGGTATGGAAATCGGGTCTACGTAGGTCCTTCGGAATCAAATTCTTTGAGTCCGACCGTTCCATGACGCACGCAAATAATTGAACGGAGGATATGTGGCACGCAAAGATCGGTATCTCGTAGGCCTGGACGTCGGCACGTCGAAGATTACCGCTATCGTCGGTGAGATTATGGACGACGGTGAGCTCGACATCATCGGCATTGGCGTGGTGGAGGCACATGGTATTAAGCGCGGTGTCGTCGTGAATCTAGAAGCCGCTGTGGGGTCAGTGAAGCAGGCTATCGAAGCTGCCGAGCTCACCGCCGGCGTGGAAATAGATTCAGTGCACCTCGGGCTTTCGGGTGCACATGTCAAGGGTTTCAATAGTCGTGGCGTGGTCGCGGTTGCGGGAAAAAATCGAGAAATTTCTGGAGAGGATGTTCGTCGGGCGATTGATGCAGCTAAGGCTGTATCCCTACCCAGCGGCCGAGAGATTCTACATGTTCTGCCACAGGATTTTGTGGTGGATGACCAAGACGAGATTAGTTCACCTATCGGCATGACTGGTGCTCGGCTCGAAGTGAACGTTCACATTATTACCGGTAGCGCGGCATCGACTCAGAATGTTGTCGGATGTGTCAATCGCGCTGGGGTCGCCGTGCTAGACACCGTGCTTGAGCAGCTCGCCGCGAGCGAGGCGGTTTTGACGAACGACGAAAAACAGTTGGGTGTTGCACTTGTCGATATCGGCGGAGGAACAACTGATTTCGCTATCTTCGAGCGAGGAAGCCTTTGGCATACGGGCGTGATTGCGATCGGAGGCGGGCACTTTACGCATGACATCGCTGTTGGTTTACGGACGCCAATTCCAGAGGCCGAGAAGATCAAGCGCCGTTGTGGCTGCGCTTTATCTGCTTTGGTTGAAGAAGACCAGACAATCGAAGTCGTTAGCCACGGTGGACGATTACCTCGTGTCATGGCAAAACGACTCCTGTCTGACATCCTGCAACCTCGTGCCGAGGAAATCTTTCATCTCCTTTGGGACGAGATTCGGCGAGCGGGATACGAAAACGCCTTGAATGCAGGCATTGTCCTGACTGGTGGTGCGGCCGTACTTGACGGCACAGCCGAGATTGCGGAACAAATCTTCGATCTTCCCATTCGCCTCGGGTCTCCAAGCGAAATCGGCGGACTAGCCGATCACGCGCATAGCCCGCAGTTTGCAACGGCGGTGGGACTCGTGATGTACGCCCATCGAAACTATTTTCCCGAATCGTCTGGATTAATTGGGGCAGGCGCGCTGGGTCGCGTCGCGGTTCGGTTACGGGGATTGTTCAAGGAATTCTTTTAGATTGAGACTTGTTGTGGCGGTTCGCCCGCCCTTAGCGGTGGAGACCTGAAAATGACTAATGTGCACACAAACCGGACTAATGCCAATAGAAATGCCGCTGGTAGCTCCTTGCGATTGAAGCTTGACGATGAGAGCCGACCGGGCGCTCGCATCAAGGTGATAGGTGTCGGAGGGGGTGGAGGTAACGCCGTTAACAGGATGGTGAAGTCTGGTCTGCAAGGGGTCGACTTCATTGTTGCCAACACAGATATTCAGGCCCTGCAAACTAACGGAGCGCCGAGCAAGATTCAGTTAGGTGTGAAACTGACCAAGGGACTCGGCGCAGGCGCCGACCCGAACCTCGGGCGGCAGGCAGCAATGGAGAATACTAACGAAATCATTGACGCTCTTGAGGGTGCTGACATGGTGTTCGTGACAACGGGCCTTGGGGGTGGTACGGGTACGGGAGCGGCACCGGTTATCGCTAATTTGGCCAGCGAGCTTGGGTCGCTGACGGTTGCTGTGGTCACTAAGCCTTTTGCTTTTGAGGGTAAACAGCGCGCTACACGTGCCGAGGAAGGACTCGACAAACTTCGTGACAGCGTAGATTCTGTAATCACTATTCCGAACGAGCGCCTCTTATTGACAAACACGACTTTTCGTAAGGCTTTCGAAAAGGTCGATGACGTACTTCTCCAAGCCGTTCAGGGTATCTCTGACTTAATTTTAGTGCCCGGCATGATCAACCTCGACTTCGCTGACGTAAGAACGATCATGTCTCGGACCGGTATGGCTATCATGGGCACCGGAGTTGGCAAAGGTGCGTCCCGAGCGAGCTCCGCGGCGAAACGGGCAATTTCCAGTCCCCTCTTGGAAGAAGCGGCTGTTGAGGGAGCGCGCGGCGTCATCATTAACGTAACCGGAGGCAACGACCTGTCCATCGGCGAGGTCAATGAAGCATCGTCGATTATCCATGAAGCTGCGCACGACGACGTCAACATTATTTTCGGTGCAGTAATCGATCCGCGGATGCAAGGCCAAGTTAAAATCACGGTGATCGCGACGGGATTCGATAAGCAGGCGAGCGCAGCGGTCGAGCCGGTTTCGACACCAGTTGACCTTCAGCAGTACTCGTCGTTGAAGCAGGCGAGCCACGAGCCTGCTACCGAGGCGCCGCGATTATCACTGGCCAGGTCAGCGGAGCCTGACCTACCGACCGCGCCCACTCCGACCCGTGTCATAACCCAGTCCAGCCAAGTTGACCAATCTGAGCAAATGGCCGATGACCTTTTGTTGACGGGATATGGTGATTCCCAACCTGCTCTTGGCACTCAATTGAACATTGCCAAGCGGTTAGAAAAGCTTATTAATCAACCTGCAGAACCCGCGACAGCTAATGGCGAACTGAAGGATGCTGATTTGAGTAACCTTGACGGACTGGAATTCGACACGCCAGCCTTCTTACGCCGGCAGTCGTGAGATAAGCTGGGTTTTCAATCGTCCTGCCATCAATCAGCCTGCGTGGTAGAGTAGGGAGGTAGCGGGCTGGTTCCTTCCGAGGAGTGCTTGCGCGGCCACCTTAATCTGTGCTGCACACCGCTTCTGAATCCAAATTCCCTATGTCTTTTTGGCGGCAGCGTGAGGCAGCTCAAAAATTGCTTAGCCTTGAGCGGGGACACGGTCGTCGATGTGTTGGAGATCGGCTTCGTGTTGTGCTCGCGTTTCCTAATACCTACTACGTTGGCATGTCGAATCTCGGCGTGCAGACGGTGCATCATCTGTTCAATGAGGAAAATGGAGTTTCATGTGAACGTGTCTTCTTGCCGCCGAAGCAGGAGCTTCGGGCACTACTGTCGTCGCGGACGCCGTTGCTGACACTTGATACCCAGACTCCTGTATCAGATTTTGATGTTCTGGCATTCACCGTATCCTTCGAGTGGGATTACGTGAATATTTTGACGATGATGCGTCTTGCGGGAATGCCCGTCTATGCAAGTGAGCGCACTGATCTGCATCCCCTAGTTGTTCTCGGCGGAGCCGTCACGTTTTTGAATCCTGAGCCACTTGCGCCATTCGTTGATGTCGTTGCTGCTGGTGAAGGCGAGGCACTAATCCCGTCTCTGGTCTCGACCGTCAGCGCAACGGATCGACGTACGGCCTTGCGACGTCTAGCGACCCTGCCTGGCTTCTACGTGCCAACCTTGTATCGGGTGAGTTACGACGATAGTGGGGTAGTTAAACCCTATGAGGCCACGGAGCCGATGGTTCCTCCGTTCGTTCCGAAGGCTGCTATCAGGACCATTGATGATGTCGACCCGCCATGCACCAGGGTCTTCACGCCTCAGACGGCGTTCGGTTCACGCTTTTTGATTGAGGTCGTGCGTGGCTGCGCGAAGCTCTGTCGCTTCTGTTGGGCCGGTTACAACTATCTGCCTGTACGTGCATTCTCCACTGATCGGATACTCTCATTGGCCGAGTCGGCCAAGCCCTACGCCAACCGGGTTGGGTTGGTATCGATTGCTTTGTGCGATCATCCGGATATTGAAGAAATTCTCGAACGGTTACTTGCGCTTGACTACACAGTAAGCCCGGCATCGCTGCGCCTAGATGATATTACGCCTCAGATTGTGCAACTGCTCCATCGAAGTGGGGAGCGGACGGTTACGATTGCTCCTGAGACAGGGTCTGATCGATTACGGCGCGTCATAAACAAGGTCTTTACTAACGCTCAAATCCTCGACAAAGCCGATCTAATCTTTTCAACTGGTATTGAGAACTTGAAGCTTTACTTCATGATCGGTCTGCCCACGGAAACCGATGAAGATCTCGTGGCCATTCGTGATCTTGTGGTCCAGCTTCGCGATCGGATGCTCAAGTATGCTCGTCGTCGTGGCCGCCCGGGCCGAATCGTCGGTAGTGTGAATCCACTTGTACCAAAACCCGGTACGAGTTATCAGTGGCTCCCAATGACGGCACCGGCGATAGTGGCATCTCGGACAAAGCGTCTCAGGGGTCTTTTGTCTGGCCTCGACCATGTCTATCTATCTATTAAGTCTGAACGGCAGTCGTTCTATCAGGCGCTGCTGTCACTTGGTGATCGCCGGGTTGCTCCTGTCATCGACGCTGCTTCACAGAACGGGGGAGACTGGCGCCGAGCTGCTGAAACAGCTGAGGTCGACCCAGATTTTTGGGTTTTTCGAGACCGAAGCCAGGACCAGGTACTCCCTTGGGACATTATTGATGGTGGTATCAAGGCGGACTTTTTTCGCTCAGAATTCCAAAAGAGCATGCGGGAGGAGCCCACTTTGCCCCCTAAACGAAGCGGCTCGTCCATCACGCGAGGTGCTTTGGTCGGTCATCAGACCTCCTAGGCAAAGGCCACGGTATTCACCGAGTCCGTAGTTCTCTCTTTACCTCCGTCGTTCACCGCCTGTCTTTTCGAGAAGCCTTCAAACCAAAATCTTTGGATGTGTCTTGAAGGCGGCTGTGACGATCGTGACGCTTCGAAAAAACTGTAGTTGGTACGCTTTCGAGACGGTGATGTCCTGTTGCTTCTAGGAACCGACCAATAGCACATGGGCGAGTGCCAGGGCATCTGAGTGTGTGATTGTCAGGAGGGAGGACTCTGCACCGAGCTCAGTAAATCGGCGCGCTGCACCTCCATGGAATTCCAATTGCGGTGGCCCGCTCTTTCGTACGACCTCAATGTCTCTCCAGAGTACCTCCCGCGAGCGACCAGTGCCCAGGGCCTTCATGGCGGCCTCCTTAGCTGCAAATCTACCCGCCAAATGGGGCACAGGATTCCGGCGGTGTTGACAGTAAGCAACTTCACCAGGGGTAAAAACCCTAGCCAGAAACCTCTCTCCGTATCGCTTCCAGAGCCGTTCGATACGGGAAACATCAGTCGCGTCGATTCCAGACCCTATGATCACCATGGGAACAACCGAAATTCTAGGTTGCCCGGTCGACGCTTTTGGCCGCCTGGCTTTCATCCATGGCCTGATTTGCTAATCGGTCGGCTTCGGTATTTGAGGTTCTGGGCACGTGCTCAAAGTCGACTCGTTTCAGTTTTTCTAACAGTGTTTGCGCTTCCTCGTGTAGACGCTGCAAAACCGGATGGCGTACCCGGTACCTGCCTGTGATTTGTCGAATCAAAAGCTGAGAGTCGGATCTGATCAGAATGTGGTGGTGACCAGCGCCGACGAAGTAGGTCAATGCGGCGATGAGGCCACGATATTCCGCAGCGTTGTTGGTGGCGACTCCAAGTGCGCCTTTGAGTTCGGCGCAGACCGTTCCGTCAGGGTCTTCAATCCGAACGCCGAATCCAGCTGGACCAGGATTTCCCCTAGATCCGCCGTCGATATAGGCAATGAACATCGTAAAAAACCGTTACAGCTACTCAGTCCGAGATCAGGCTTCATCCTCGGCTGCGGACTTGGTCGCCAGCTGGAAGTAAAGAATCCGACCACAGCTTTCGCACTGAATTACTCGGTTATTCAAACGGATATCGTTAAAAACCTGTTGACGCAAACGAACGTGGCAGGAACTACACAAGGTGTCTTTGGCATCAACCACTGCAAGGCCATTTCGCTTCTCGGCGATCTGATCAAATAGTGCTAGGACGGCAGTATCGATCTCGCGGGCTAACGCCTCACGAGCAATAAGCGCCTGTTCCGCTGCCGCCTCGGAGGTTGCCCGTTCCCGTTCTATCGTCCGCCGCTCAGTCTCAATTTCCGCTTCGGCAGTCGCCATTGAGCGCTCGGACTCATTCACCGCGACAGTAAAGGTGTCAGTTTCAAGCATCGATACGAGAAGCTCTTCTTCGAAGGATTGTACCGCACCCTTGGCCGTGGCGATTTCCGTTTGTACGGCCCATAACTGTTCGTTCGTTTTCACGATCATTTCATGTTCTTTAAACTTTGCAAGACGGCTCTTTGCATCTGAGACCTCTTTCTCAAGATTGCGGCGAACAGTCTGATTATTGTCCAGCTGCTGCTTTGCTTCGCTTAGGTCTGTCCGGAGCTTATTCAACCTAGTTTCAAAGGCCTCGAACTGTAATGGAATCGCAGCGATACGCCGTCGAGCGTCGTCGACGATGTTGTGCAGGCTCTGCAGACGGATCAGTCGTTCGAGATCTGGCAGCATCGAGAGGAATTGATGTGGTGTCGCCCACGCAGGAGGTAGTTCAGCTTCTCCTGCGGTAAATGAATTCGGTCTGAGGGAGGTGAATATATCAACTTGTGTCCTTAACGTTTGTTGTGTGGCAGTTGATTTCTGCGTCAGTTGTTGTCTTGTTAATGGTGGGCCCACCAGGATTCGAACCTGGGACGGACCGGTTATGAGCCGGTGGCTCTACCGCTGAGCTATGGGCCCCACATTGGCCGCCTGCTGACGCCCTCTCAACTTCTGAGTAGGCTCGGTTCATATGCGTCCTTCTAGAAACGCCCGAAGTTTTCGACTGCGATTGGGATGTCGAAGCTTTCTGAGGGCCTTAGCTTCGATCTGTCGAATTCGTTCACGCGTAACTGCGAAGCTCTGGCCGACTTCTTCTAGGGTGTGGTCCTTACCATCACCGACGCCGAACCGCATTTTGATAACACGCTCTTCTCGCGGTGTGAGGGTCTGTAATACGGATTCCGTTTGTTCTTTTAAGTTCAGGTTAATCACGGCCTCAGCCGGCGATAGGACATTCTGATCTTCGATGAAGTCACCGAGATGACTGTCCTCCTCCTCACCGATCGGGGTCTCCAGAGAAATTGGCTCCTGCGCTATTTTCAAGACTTTCCGCACCTTTGACACCGGTATGTCCATTCGCCCAGCGATTTCCTCCGACGTTGGCTCACGACCCAATTCCTGTACTAGGGCGCGTGAGGTGCGAATCAGCTTATTGATCGTCTCGATCATATGTACCGGAATTCTGATCGTGCGCGCTTGGTCGGCAATAGCTCTCGTGATTGCCTGTCGGATCCACCATGTGGCATAGGTGGAGAACTTATAGCCCCGGCGGTACTCGAACTTGTCCACAGCCTTCATCAGTCCGATGTTTCCCTCCTGGATTAAGTCGAGAAACTGCAGGCCTCTGTTTGTGTACTTCTTAGCGATTGAGACGACAAGCCGCAAGTTTGCTTCAACGAGTTCATTCTTGGCTTGCTCGGCCTGGATTTCCCCGCGCGTGATTGTGTGGAGAGTACGCGTGAGTTGTTCTGGTGTGCTCTCAAGCTCACTGGTTAGTTCGCGCAGTGCGGCTCGAATTTCCCGCTGGCGTCGCATCAGCGCCTTACGCACATCTTCTTTTAAGCGACCCCGCTTCTTTTTAAGTACTAGCTGGCGACTAACGCTGTCGAGCTCACGCTGAACCAGCTGCACAGTTTCGACCGATTCCTTAATTGGTTCGATCATCCGTCGCGTTACGGCTTCAGTGAAATCGATGCGTCTAATTTTCTGGGACAGCGCAATCTTAGCGCGAAGCATCTTCCACTTGGCGCGTCGATATTTCTTGCGATCACGCTTCAAAATTCCAGAGAGCTTTGTCTCCAGCTTCTGCACAACAATTAACGCTTTCTGGACCGAGCCGATTTGCTTCAGTACTTGACGTGCGCGTGCCTCGCTCCGCTCATCACTGAGTTCTTCGTCACCTCCAAACGGTACGAGGTCTCGAATGTTTAGGGACCGGCTCTTGAGCTGTTCGCCCATAAAAATGATGCCTTTAGCCACGGTCGGAGTTCGCGAGATGGATTTAACAGCTGCGAGCTTGCCTTGTTCGATTCGCTTGGCGATTTCCACCTCTCCTTCTCTTGTAAGGAGAGGAACTGTTCCCATCTCGCGCAGATACATGCGGACCGGGTCATTGGTCTTGTCGAGTGTGCCGGGCGTTAGGTCGAGACTTGGCTCTTCGGCACCTTCCGACCTTCGGTCACGCGTTTTGTCTTCACGGTACTTTTGCTCGGACTCAACAACCTCGATGCCGGCATTGCCGAAGGTAGTGAATAAGTCGTCGAGCTCGTCGGACGACGTAATTTCTGCAGGTAGCAACTCATTGACCTCGTCATACGACAGATGGCCCTTTTCCTTACCGATTGCAATGAGTTGCCGGACTTCGTCGTACTTTTCTTCTAAGGATAAGGACAAAACATTTCCCCCTTATAGCAATCGTAAACTTTCCGACTCAACACTTGCCCGCAAACAGCCCTTGTCGGACTTAAGCATTCAGTGCTTCAAGCCGCTGCACGAGTTCTCCCGTCTGTTTTAACAGCGTATCGATTCTTGCACTACTATCTTTGTCACCAAGCTCCTGAAGTCGATCGATTTCCTCCTGCACGGCAGCTCGCTCCCGCTCGTAGCGAAGCTTTTTCAGTGCCTGGCCGCACTCAGCAGCCGGTGCCGGTGCCGTCGGTTCAGCAGCGACAGTCTCCACGATCGCCGTTTCTCCCTTGTCTAAACGCTCGCGTAACGTCTTTGGCAGGTCATTGGACGGCCACTCAAGCAGCGCGCGGGCCACGTTCAAAATTGGCGCAGAAGCCAACCCATTGATATCGTCAGCGTCGAGCTCCAAAAGCACCGATTGTGCGCTCTCCGGTTCGTGAATAAGGGCCCAAATCAACCCTTTTTCTGCTGTTCGTAACTGCCCCTGACCGGGAAGTTCGTGCTCACCGAGCGTAGGCCTGCGTTCGACAGCTGCTTTCCGTATTTCGGTTCGTACGACTTCTTGCATCACTCGAGCGCGGTGAGCCAACCGGTCCGCGAACTGGTCGCGCTGTGCGGTATCGGGAATGCGTGCTGCGACAGTCAGCATTTGGTTTAGGAAGGCTCTCCGCCCTTCGTCGCGGTTAATATCGTGCTCGGCTTCGCCCCGATCGAGCAAAAATTCTAAATATTTCTGCGAGGTGCACAGTTTTTCCTTATAACTTGCACCCCCAAACGCTCTTATGAATGTATCGGGATCTTCGCCAGTTGGCAGCACCACCACATTGACCTGAAATCCCTCACCCATCAGCATTTCACCTGAGCGCAATACCGCTGTTTGACCAGCTGTATCCGAGTCGAAGCTCAAGATGACCTTGTCTGTAAAGCGCCGTAAAAGCTTGCACTGCTGCAGTGTTAGCGCAGTACCACACGTTGCAGCCACTGCTTTAATACCCGCTTGAAGTGGCTGGGCGAAATCAAAGTATCCCTCAACAAGCACCGCGTAGCCATCTTGTCGTATTGCCGATTTAGTCAGGTGGAGGCCGTAGAGGGTTCGTCCTTTTGTGTAGATTGGAGTTTCCGGTGAATTTACATATTTGGGCTGCTGTCCATTGTCCACTGCACGTCCGCCGAACGCGATGATCGCACCGCTGTCCCTGCAGATTGGAATCGTGAGGCGATTACGGAAGCGATCCACACATGCTCCAGCGTTACGTTCGGCAACCAGTCCGCTTGTCAAGAGAAGCGGCATCGGAAAACCTTTTTGGTGAAGGTATTTCGTGAGACCCTCTCGGGTTGGTGGCGCATAGCCCAGTCCGAGCATCTCGATTGTCTGGTCGTTCAGCCCTCTATCGTGCAGTTGCTGGCGCGTTCTTGTTCCTACCTGTCCTGCCAGTTGTTCCTGAAAATACCTCTCTGCGTTTTCGTGTACCTTCAGCAGCGACTCGCGTTCGGCAGCCGTCGCCGGATCACCTGGACCGCCCTCGAGCTCTGGAATCGACACGCCAAAACGTTGTGCAAGTTGACGCACCGCATCCTGGAAGCCAATCTTCTCGCTGAGCTCCAAGAATTTGAAGACATCTCCCCCGACGCC
>JYMV01029662.1_pt1 | contig 10523 bp, 7 predicted proteins | sample 338911 | NCBI WGS metagenome assembly JYMV01 (sample SAMN03354496, study PRJNA234377) | hydrothermal vent metagenome | biome: Deep sea; feature: Hydrothermal plumes at the Eastern Lau Spreading Center, Western Pacific Ocean; material: Seawater | place: Tonga | collected 2009 | depth 2000 m m
GATCATGATCAGGCTCACCACGGGGTAGGCCATCGCCGCCTTGATCTCTCCCTTGAGGGTTTCCGATTCCTCCAGGTGGATCGCCAGACGATCGAGGACGATGTCGAGCTGTCCGCTCGCCTCCCCCGCCTTGATCATGCTGACATAGATGTTGCCGAAGACCTTCGGGTGCTTTGCCAGTGACTGGGAAAGGTCCTTGCCTCCGCGCACGTCGCTGACCACCTCGCTGAAGACCTGCTTCAACCCACCGTGCTCCGATTGCTCCTCGAGAACCTCGAGTGCCTCGACGATGGGAATCCCTGCCGAGATCATCGTCGCCAGCTGCCTCGTGGCCGGGACCAGGTCCTTCGGCCTCACCTTGCCGCCTCTCCCCTTCCTCCCGATTTCCATGCGGAAGAAAGAGGACCGGGTTGTGCTGCGACTGGACTTTCGCCTGGAGGTGATCGCCATCACCGTCAGCCCTCTGCGACGCAATTCGGCGACCGCTTCGGTCTCGGTATGGGCCTCGATTTTGCCGCTGATGGCCTTGCCGTGCTGATTCTTCGATCTGTACTCGAAGCTCTTCATCGATGCTCCCGTTTCCTAGTCGTTTTTTGTGACTCTTAGGACCTCTTCGAGAGAGGTCTTTCCTCGCATGACGTTGAGGAGTCCACAGCGCCGAAGGGTGGTCATTCCCCTCTCGATCGCCGTCGTCTTGATTTCCATCACCGGCGCACCGGTGGCGATCAACCGCCGGATCTCCTCATCGATCGGTAGCGTCTCTAGCAGGGCAAACCTGCCGCGGTAGCCGTTGGTGCAACGGTTGCAACCGACAGCATCGTGTATTTCCAGCTCTTCCAGGTCCGCCTCGATGAAACCGATCCCGAGCAAGCGCTCGGCGGGAACGGGCCCCTCGATCGGTGTGCAGCAGTCGGGACAGAGACGTCGACATAGCCTCTGGGCGGCAACGCACTCTATCGCCGAGGAAACGAGGAAGGGATCGACCCCCATGTCGACCAGGCGGGTGACTGTCGATGGAGCATCGTTGGTATGAAGTGTCGACAGGACCAGGTGTCCCGTCATGGCGGCCTTGATGGCGATCTCGGCGGTCTCCAGATCCCTGATTTCCCCGACCATTACCGTGTCCGGATCCTGCCTGAGGATCGACCTCAGGGCGGCAGAGAAGGTCAACCCTCTCTTGTTGTTCACCGGTACCTGGATCACCCCGGGAATCTGGTACTCGACAGGGTCCTCGACGGTGACGATGTTCTCTTCCAGTCGCAGGATCTCCGAGACACATGAATAGAGGGTCGTCGACTTTCCACTCCCGGTCGGCCCCGTCACAAGCGTCATTCCGTAGGGCACGTTGATGGCGCTACGAAGGTCGGTGAGTGCCTTGTCCTCGAATCCGAGTGTTTCCAGGTTGTGGGCGAGATTGCTCGAATCGAGGATCCTGAGCACGACCTTCTCCCCGTAAATGGTCGGCAGGGTCGAGACGCGGAAGTCGACGTGACGACCCTCGACCCTCAACTGGAACTTCCCGTCCTGGGGGATTCGCCTCTCCGCGATGTCGAGCCCGGCCATGATCTTGATACGACTCGTCAGCGCTCCCTGAAGATGATGTGGGGGAGTCGCACCCTCGCGCAGGACACCATCGACCCGGTAGCGCACTCTCAACTGACGATCAAAGGGTTCGATGTGAATGTCGGAAGCACGGTCACGGATCGCCTGGTAGATCAGGTGGTTTGCCAGCTTGACCGCCGGGGCACCCCCACCCTGAGAGGTCAGTTCCTCGACCGAGGTGTCGACCTCGTCCATCTCCTCGCGCAGTTCGAGTTCCGGGTCTCCGATCCCATCGAGGAATTCCTGGAGCTTCCGGTTCGCTCCACTGTAATAGGTGTCGATGGCTTCCCTGATGCGGAAATCGGTCGAGAGAACCGGCTGAACAAGACGATCGGTCGCATCCCTGAGGCTGTCGAGCTGGACGATGTCGTAGGGGTTCGAGACGGCGATGGTCAGGATCCTGCCGACCTGAGCGACGGGAATCGCACAGTGGGCACGAGCGTGTTTCTCTGTCAGGATCTCCGAGAGGGTTTCATCGAACTCGACCTTGTCGAGATCGATGGGAGCAACTCCTGCCTCGAGGGCGAGGGCAGAGAGGAGAACCGCTTCCTCGACCCCCTTCTCCTCGACCAGCACTTCGGTAAGAGAGCGGTCGCTACCCGCCTTCTCGACAGCCTCCTGGAGGCTCTCCTCATCGACCAGGTCGAACCTGGCGATCACCTTGCTGATCCTGCGATTGAATCTCGCTTGCGTTCTGGTCATTGCTCCCCTAGTCCTGCCGCTGGAATATCCGCTTGAGTTCCTCGCCATCGGACGAACGGGAAATCGCCTCCTCGTAGGTGATCTGACGGGTGCGATAGAGTTCGTAGAGGGACTGGTTCATCGTCCGCATTCCCAGTTTTGCACCGGTCTGGATCACCGAAGGTACCTGGTGCGCCTTGTCGTCCCTGATCAGAGCGCGAACTGCCGCAGTCGAGAGGAGGATCTCGCAGGCGAGGACCCTGCCACGACCGTCAGCACGGGTGATCAATTGCTGGGAGAAAACCCCCTCCAGGCTGAAGGAAAGCTGGGTGCGAACCTGTTGCTGCTGGTGCGCCGGGAAGACATCGATCAGACGATTGATGCTCTGGACCGCGTCATTGGTGTGGAGGGTTCCAAAAGTGAGGTGCCCCGTCTCTGCAACGGTCAATGCAGCCGATACGCTCTCGAGGTCGCGGAGTTCTCCGACCATGATGACGTCGGGATCCTGGCGAAGAACTCTCCGGAGCGCGCTGTCGAATGACGGTGTGTCGGTCCCGACTTCCCTCTGGGTCACCAGGCAATTCTTGTTGCGATGGACGAACTCCAGCGGGTCCTCGATTGTGACGATGTGGTCATTGCGGCGGGAATTGATGAAATCGATCATCGAGGCGAGGGTCGTCGACTTGCCGCTACCGGTGGCTCCTGTGACCAGAACCAGCCCCTTGCGAAGCATGCACAGGGACTCGCAGACATCGAGGGGAAGCCCGAGAGAGTCCATCGATGGCATCTGATTGGGGATCACGCGAAGTACGGCTCCCACCGATCCACGCTGGTAGAAGACGTTGGTTCGGAACCGACCGAGTCCGGAGATCCCGAACGCCATATCGAGTTCCTGGTCCTTCTCGAAACGGCGGATTTCATCGTTGTCGAGGATCGAAAAGACTATTTTCCTGACATCCTCGGGTTCCAGGACCTCGTTGTCGGTGGCGACGAGGCGACCATGAACACGAATCATCGGGGGAGTTCCTGCACAGAGATGCAGGTCAGACCCCTCCCTTTCGACCAGTTGCTGAACGAGATCTTCGATGTTGACCACTGAGGCTGCTCCTTCTCGGTTTTCCCGGGAGAGAGCCCTCCAGGGGCCATCATCAACCGGTAACGAATTGACAAAGAATGTCCGTTGAAGACTAGCATCGTGGCCAGAGAGCGGCCAAAGAGGCCCGGTGGGGAGCCCGCACGAGGAGTGCAAGTGAGTGATAGATGGCGTGTTGCGACAACGGAGAGGGCGTGCAAATCGGGCTGGCGAGAATTTACGAAAATCGGCAACTGATGGAGTCAGGTCAAAAAAGAAGCGGGCGGACCCCCACCGGGAGGAACGCCCGCTGTCTTGACTGGCCCCTCGATCAGGTCGCCCCGGAGTGCTGCTCTTGCAGCTGCTTCAACTCCTGGACGATCTGGCTCTGGATGTGGGAAGGGACCTCAGCGTAATGGGAGAAATCAACGCCGTAACTCCCCTCACCACCGGTGATGGAGCGTAACTCCGTCGAATAGGTCTTCACCTCCGACTCCGGCACCTTTGCCCGGATCACCTGAACGTCTCCCTCGGAGTCCATCCCCGTGATCCGGCCACGGCGGCTGTTGAGGTCGCCGGTGATGTCCCCCATGAATCGTGACGGGATATGAACTTCGATGTCGAGGATCGGCTCCAGGAGAACCGGCTTGGCCGCCATGAAGCCCTTCTTGAACGCTTCCCTGCCGGCTGTCTTGAAGGCAGCTTCGGAGGAATCGACGTTGTGGAAGGAGCCGTCGTAGACGGTGACCATGCAGCCGACCACCGGGCATCCGCTCAGGGGTCCCTTCTGCATCGACTCACGAATCCCCTTCTCGATGGCCGGGATGTATTCTCTCGGAATTGATCCACCGACGATCTTGTTGACGAACTCTAGTGATTCCGTTCGATCGCACGGTTCCATCTTGAAGTAGACCTCGCCGAACTGCCCACGACCCCCGGTCTGCTTCTTGTGGCGGTGTTGGGACTCGGAACTTGTGGTCATCGACTCCATGTAGGCGGTCCTCGGAACCCGGGTATCCACCTCGAGGCCAAACTGGTCCTTGAGTCTGCCGAGCATGATGTCGAGGTGAAGGGTCGACCTTCCGGATATCACCAGTTCGTGCGTCGAGGAATTGCGCTCGGAGTGGAAGGTCTTGTCAGACTCCTCCAGCTTGTGCAACGCCTCGGAGATCTTTGTTTCGTCGTTACGGTTCTTCGCCTCGATCGCAAGGCGCACCATCGAGGTCGGGTGTTGGATCGGCGCCGGGAAACAAGTCGCTGTCGCATCACCGAAGGCATCGCCGACGGTCAAGCTTTCCGCTTTCGGCAAGGCGACGATGGATCCGGGCCCCGCCTCGGTGATGGCGGTCTGCTCCTTGCCCTGGAGGCGCAGGATGTTGCTGACCTTCTCCTTGGCCCCCTTGGTCCCCTTGGTCAGGTTCTGAACGGGAGAGTTCACCTTCAGGGTTCCGGAGTGGACCCTGACGTGGCAGAGCTTGCCGACAAAGGGATCCAGATCGACCTTGTAGACCTGGGCGACGAGAGGGTCTCCCGCCCCTCCCGAGACCGACGCCCGGGTGTTCTCCCCATCGACGATCACATCCCGTTCCCGCGAGTGGTCAGAGGTGTCTGCGATGGTTGTGATCAACCCGAGGATCTGGTTGAGGCCGATGTCCTTCGAGGAGGAGCAGCAGACGATCGGTATCAGAGTGCACTGGTTGATACAGGATGTGAACACCGCTTCCAGTTCGCTGTCGGAGATCTCTTCCTCGGCGAGATAGCGCTCCATCAGATCCTCATCGTTCTCGATGATGGATTCTCGGAGTTGCTCGAAGGCAATGCCTGCCTCGTCGGACCCTTCTCCTTTGGTGGCGAGAACGTTGTCGACCCTGGAAATTCCGGGGCCGGTCTGGTCGGGGACGAACACAGGAACGCACATGTTGCCGAAGGTCTCGCGGATCTCTGTCACCAGTTCCCCGAAACGGGCGTTATCCATGTCGAGACGGGTGATTGCGATGATCTTCTCGAGGCCAAGATTGGAGGCGGCCTCCCACACCTTGCGGGTGTTCACCCGGATCCCTGCTGTTCCGTCGATCACCACCAGCGCAGTCTCGACTGCGGCGAAAGCCTCGTCGACCGCCCCACGGAAATCGGGATATCCCGGGGTGTCGATGAGATTGAGGGTCCCTTCCGCCTGGTCGATGTAGGCCGGCTTCGCGTGGATGGTGAACTTCCGGTTCCTCTCCTCCTCGGTGTAGTCGAGGATGTGGCTGCCCTCGTCAACCGACCCTGCGCGGTTGACCATCTTGGCTCGCACGAGAAGTTCTCCGATCAGCGTCGTCTTACCGCAGGTTCCGTGCCCCACGACCGCGACATTTCGAATCGGTTTCGCCACTTCACTGCCTTTCTTCCTCTATCGACAGCGCGTTCTCCCGCCCTGTCGTGCCGTTCCCGCCGCTGACTGCCCGCTGCTGCAACGGAACGGCAAATCAAATTCATATAAAACTGCCACGTGAATTACTCGTGGCAACGGACCCTCGATCGGTCGAGAGATGGTAACCCAGCCGAAACCTGCTACTGAAGAACTCTGATCTCCACCCGCCGGTTCTGACTTTTTCCTTCCTTCGTCGAATTATCCGCAATCGGCCTCTCTGCACCGAACCCGATGGCGCTTGCGGTGTTCGGATCGACTGCGTTGGCGTCGATCAGGGCGCGCAGCACCGCACATGCCCGAGCAGAGGAAAGTTCCCAGTTGGAAGGAAATTTGACCTTCGATTTCACCACCGGTGTGTTGTCGGTATGGCCCTCGACCCGAACCTCCCTGCCGGAGTAGTCACGAGCGAGGATTTCCGCGCACTTCTGCAGAGTCTGACTGCCAGCCTTTCGAACCTCGGAACTGCCGGGGGTGAAGAAGACTCGCTGTTCGAGGGTGATCCGGACTCCACCTTCATCATCGGTGGTTGCAGAGACCCCTTCTATTCCCTGGAAGGAACTCAGATCCACTTCCTCCCTCGCCACTGCTGGTTCCGGACGGGCATTCAGCAGTGCCTCGCGCGCCGATTCCAGATTTGCCCGCATGGAATTCGCATCGGCGAGCTCACGCTGGAGCCTGACTGCACCATCGACCATCTCCTGCTGACTTCTTTCGCAGGTCGCAAGCTGGAGTTCCAGGCGATTGCGCTCCTCCTCGCTTGTCTGGAGCTGCTGCTGGTACCAGTTCAGCTCCTTCTCGACATTCGTGGTCTGACAGCCAGGACCCAAGAAAACGACCAGCATCAACGCTGTAAATTGCGAAGTCCGCATCGGCGGCCCTTCCTTCCTGGAGGTGGTTTGAAAGCTGGAACGCTCCGCAGAGCCAAGAGCGCAGGATACTCCAACGTCGATGGGGATTCCAGCCAGGGGGGAGGGGGACTAGCTGCCGAGGAGACCCAGGTAGGCCTGCCAGAGGGCGTTCATCTCGGGGCGGGCGAGGAGGAGCAAGGCCGCCCCTGTGCAGAGAAAGGGGCCAAAGGGAATGTAGGAGGATCCGGTTCTCCAGCGGATAGCCAGCCCGACCACCGAGCCGATCAGGCAAGCGAGCAGCAACGCCGCCAGGACCAGAACGGGACCGAGGATCGCCCCGAGGAAGGCCATCAGCTTGACATCGCCGAAGCCCATCGCTTCCTTGCCAAAGGCGAGGGACCCGATCCTGCCGATCGTCCAGACCACGCCGCTGCCCACAGCCATGCCGACGAGGGCGCCCCGCAAACCGACCAGGGCGCCGTGCCCGAGCCCCCCGGGTTCGATCAGGGCAACCGCCACGAGCAGCGAGAGGGCAGCGCCGACGTGCCCGGCGAGGAAGCAACTTTTGAACGAGTGCCTCTTTCCCTGCCAGTCGGGAACCCATCTCCAGAAGGCCCACTGGAGGAGAACTCCTCCCGCTGCCGCTGCCGCAAGGCCACCGCCCCACGGAACCTGGGTCCCAACCGCCGATCCGAGGTCGAGAAACGGGATGTCGCTGGAAATCGGGAACTCCCCGAGGGCCAGAGACAGCCACAGCGCAACGGTCGTGCCGCCGACACTGAGGCTGTCGGGGATGATCTGGTAATCGACGTCGATCCAGGAGATCACCAGCAGAGTGGCGACGATGAGCCAGCCGGCGACGAGAGTCCCAGCGGTGACAGGGTCGATGGTGCTTCCCTCCGCGGGGCCGAGTCGAATCGCCACCGCCAGGAAGAGGAGAGCAGTGAGTGACTCTACGAAGGGGTAACGGAAGGAGATGGAGGACTTGCAGCTGCGGCAGCGCCCCCCCAGGAGGAGCCACGAGAGGATCGGAACGTTGTCTCGAATCGCAATCGGCGTCTTGCACCCCGGGCAGAAGGACCCCCTCGGCCTGGCGATGGAGAGCCCCTCGATGGGGATCCGGTAGATGCAGACGTTCAGAAAACTGCCGACACAGGCTCCAAGAAGGAGGGAAAAGACGAGCAGCAACTCACCAGGAACGATCAAGCGTCCTCCCCGGCGAGAACGGCAACCGCCTCGAGCGCCGCCTCGACAGTCTCGGAGATCTCGCCATCGCTGCTGATGGTTGCAAACGGATCAATCACCGAGAAGAGCGGCGCTCTCCGACGACGGAGAAGTGCGATTTCCTCGAGCGGACGCAGTTTTGTCAGAGGGGGACGGGTGCTGGCGGCGATACGCCCGGCGAGAACCGAATCGGGAGCGTCGAGGAATATCGAGGGCCAACCATCGAGGCATTGGATGACCCCTTGTGCCTCGACGCTACCCCCGCCAAGGGCGAGAACCCCGGAAGGAGCCCGACACGCCTCCGCCACCACCAGAGATTCGACGGCCCGAAAGCGGCTGACGCCGTGGGTCTCGATCCAGCCAGTCGGCGAAAGACCGGAGAGAAGGAAGACCTCCTCATCGGTATCTGTGAAGGGGACCGATAGCCGCTCCGAGAGCAACCTGCCGACCGTCGATTTCCCGGCACAACGAAGGCCGAGGATGGCGATGCGCATCTCCCGAAGGTCTTTCCCTGTAAAGTTAGCGCCGCTGGGCGCCAACCTCGAAGATGTGCGTGACCCCATCTCGAGTCACCTCGATCTGGAAAGTATCGGTGGCGATGGTCGAGATCGCACCCCTGACATCTTCGATCGTGATCACATCGATTCCAGCAACTTTCAGCAGTCGGTCTGCGACGCGGATTCCAGCAAGATCAGCGGCGTCACCGGACTCGACAGCTGTCACCGTCAGTCCCCTGGCATTCTCCTCGACTTCCATACCCAGATAGGGGTTGGGAAGATCCAACGGCTTCACCGGGGCAGTGGAAAACTTCCCTGCTACCTCGATCCCTTCAGAGAAGGAGGCAGGCACCGCCGAGGAGTCGGCGAAAACCACTTTGAGAGAGATGACCTCTCCGTCTCTCAACACACTGAACGTGAGTCCCTCACCATCAGCGCGAGAGGCGAGGATTTCGCTGAGGTCATCGAAACTCTCGATTTGAATTCCGGTGATCTCGACGATCTGATCCCCCCTGCGAATTCCAGCCGATCGAGCCGCACTCCCCGGGAGGACCTCTTCGACGACGGCCGCATTTCCTTCGACCACCACGATGACGCCGAGTTTTTCCTCATTCTCGCGTGGAATCGCTCTGGCGACAGGAGCCGTGATCGATCGCCTCGGAGCGGCGCCCTGCTCCCCTGTTGGGTGCTCTCCGAGGTTGCCGTGGGCAACCTGGGTGTCACCCTCCCGACGGAACTCGATGTGGATCGTGCTGCCGGCCTGCCGGCCGGTCATGCGGGCCCGGAGGTCTTCGATCCCGTCGATGGGGCTGCCATCGATGCTTACCAGGACGTCGCCGACTTTCAGCCCCATCTCCGCGGCGCAAGTCCCTGGGACCACCTCGACCACCACCAGCACTCCATCCCGTTCCTCGGGGGCGATCCCGAGAAAACCAGCAGGAGCGCCTTCAACCTCGGGCGCAGTGGTTCCGGCTATCCTGGCGGCGGAAACCCCCTCACCGGCGAGTTGCACCCGGACCTCCTGGACCCTGCCATCGCGGCTGAACCCGATCCCGGTCACGCTGCCACGCACCGTCTCCTGGAGCACGTCGCGCAGGCCATCGATGGTGCGGACTCGGACTCCGCCGAAAGACTGGATGACATCCCCTACTTTGATTCCGGCGACCGAAGCGTTGGAACCGTCCTCCACATCCGTGACGACGAGGCGGAATTCTTCATCCTGTCTCACCGAAACTCCGAGGCGAACACCCTTCGTGGCAGCAACAGGCTCATCGCCAGTACGATCGGGCTCGACCGGCGGCGGCGGCATCGGCTCCAGCGGTATCGCAGGAATGCTCGTGACCTCGACCGGCTCCGTCGGTGGAACGGTGGAGGCTTGCTCGGCAGTGGAGGCAATCTCATCATCCCACTTCACCAGTGTCGTTCTGGAGGTCACCTCCAGAATTCCGTCAGCCTCGGAGCGTTGGAAAGAGATGACAACGGCGTCGCCAGCACGCTGATTTTTCATCACCGAGATGAACTCTTCCAGGCCCATCTCCTTGCCAGCCAGGGCAGTGATGACATCGCCCACCCGCAGTCCCATCGAATCGGCGGGAGAACCGGGCACAACCGCGGTCACCAGGATCGAGGAGGACCGGTCGAAACCGAAGCGCCTCATCGTCTCCTCGTCCGGTTCGATCCCGGCGATTCCGAGCATTCCACGGGGGCGATCATCGACCGCGTTGATCCGAGCCAGCAAGCGAGCGTTCACCTCGCTCAACTCTTTCAACTCTCTTTTCAACCTCTGGTTCTCTGCCTCCAGTCTGGCGACGGTAACCCGGGCCTCCTCGACCGCACGGCGGGGACCCTCTTGCAACTCCTCGAGTTGCTTGCGGAATTCCTTGCGGGTCTGCTCCAGCTGCGCTTCGAATCGAGCCCGGATCGCATCGAGGTCGTCATCGAGAATGACAGAGTCTGGCCCGTCGATGGGGGTTCCGGCAGGCAACAGGTCGACGGGGGCAAGGAGAAGGAATGGAGCCGCCAGGATCATGAGCGTGAAACCCATTTGCCGGAGTGTCATAGTCAACCTCTTCTCGGTCGGTAGTTCTGAACGCACCTTGTAGTCTGACGCCGACTGGCGCCCCCAGGGATTCTAGGTGGAGGGGCCGCCGAGTGGAAGCAGTGCCTCAGCGGTTCCCACCGCCGAG
>JYMV01011661.1_pt1 | contig 10522 bp, 5 predicted proteins | sample 338911 | NCBI WGS metagenome assembly JYMV01 (sample SAMN03354496, study PRJNA234377) | hydrothermal vent metagenome | biome: Deep sea; feature: Hydrothermal plumes at the Eastern Lau Spreading Center, Western Pacific Ocean; material: Seawater | place: Tonga | collected 2009 | depth 2000 m m
ATAGGGTAAAAATCCTATTTTCCGTCATATCAAGTCCAATAACTCTGGAACGGCAAAAGTGAAAATCGTCAAAAATGAAAGGGATCCTCCAGTAAACAGCTGATAAAATTTTTAAATATTCTAAGAAGCACAACTCAAGTTATCGTACGACATAGAATTTGTCTACAGACGGACGGACGGACGGACATGGTGAAACCAGTATACCCCCCTACAACTTTGTTGCGGGCGGTATAATAACCAATCAAAATCGTTTCCTGTTATTTGTCAGATGTTTTGAAATTTTATCAGCAGCTTACCGGTGATGAGAGGAGGGTCCCTTTCATTTTTGGTTGGAACAATCAGTAATGTTTTGGTTATGGAAATAGGTTGGACAGATGTTGGGAGCGGGGGTATATCTTAGTGAGCTGTGCTCACAGTAATACTAGTTGTTATTAGGATAGCTATTTTTATCATGGGGAATTTCGATTTATGCAAGAATGTCATCATTTCATCAAAATACGTAAAATTGATTGATGGGTAGATTTTTATTTGCGTCTTGTGACGAAACTTGGTAGTCCTAGTCCTACAGTTAAAAATTGTAGCCCCGGGAGTCGGGCTAGTGCTATTTTCAACCCCTGATTTTAATAATAGATAAAATGGCTTCAGACAGTATTAAAGGTTCAGAGGCTCACATTGACCTGTATCATTCACTTGACATCGTTGTTGTTAACTTTCCACATTTTTCCGAGGTGAGCGATACAGGTCCGTGTGAGCCTCTGGTTTATATAACAGCTTTCTCACTACTACATGTATTTCAGAATAATATTCTTTTTTGCCAATAGCAAATAAAAAAAGGACAAGAAAATGCTAACAACTAATTAACGAAAAAATTGGCAGCTGATCAGTTATTTGTTGATAGATGGTTTGGTTTGGTTTTATGGTGCTTAATGCCACTTTCAACAATATTTCAGCTATATTGTGGCAGTCAGTTTTATTAGTGCAGGAGTACTCTGAGAAAACCACCGACCTGTGACAAACTTTATCACATAATGTATCAAGTACACCTCGCCATGAACAGGGTTCGAACTTTTTTACTAAGGGGAAATAATTAAAATGGCATAACTTTAATATTTTACATGTAGTTTATTTAGATGGTACAATGTAATTATAAATACAAATGTATGATTTTTTTCATAGGGTCAAAGCCAGATGACTTTTCATCACAGCCATCATCAGCACGAACATCGAGACAATCATCAAGAGAAGATGATACAGGTTCATTGCCTAAAACACCGCCAGTTAGTTTTGAACCTTCTCCTAGTGCCATGAGTTTTGGTGATACAACCGTTACCAGGTCAACTATGACAAAAAAACAAAAGCCTAGAAACTGTGACCTTGGTTACCATAGAAACCAAGATAACATTCAACCAAATATTGTAGTTCCTAATATACAACCAAATATTCCTATAACAAACAGTGCTTCCTTAGAATTGCAAGAATCTACTATGTCTTCTTCTCAACCAACGTTTTCTAATGTAGCAATGTCGACTACTTACAGAATATCTACACAACCCAGTAGTGTCACTTCTACTGTTACCTTTGGTTCTACGTCTTCAGCTCCTAGACCTAATGTTACACCAGTGGCGACGACTGCTGGTATAAACACAGTACCAGGCTCTAGGCCTAATACTAGAGAATCGACAAATTCTGCTAGTACAACGCCTTGGTTCACAAATTCTGGTAGTACGACATCTTGGTTTTCATCAACGGTGGTACCTTCAACGTCTAACTCTGAGCAGACTATGATTACCGCACCGCCATGCACAACCGAAATCTCTCACGTACAACCGTCTAATATTCAGCCTAAGTCAAATGTCATGTCTATGGCAGTGCCAAAAGAAGTGATGTCAAATATCAGTACTGTACATGGTCAGATGCCTCCATCATTAAATTCTAAATCTACCATTTCATCTCAAACTTCAAGATCAGATACTACCAGCAATGTTTTTACTCAAAGAGATAATAATATATCTCAGGAAATAAACTTTCAAGTATCAGTGCCTCAGTCTCAAAGATCAGACACAACCAACAATGCTAGCACCCAGAGAGAAAACGGTCTACCGGTAACTAAGCCAGTCAACTTTCCAGTCCCTAATACTGCAGATTTTATTCCACAATCTGGAACTTCATCGTCAGTTTCCACGGGAACCAATACAGTTATTTCACAAAACCGAGGTCTCCTGAGAAAACCCAAATCAGAATATGGAAATAAAAACGAGATTAATAAAGCTACCTTGATGGCAATGATATCTGATCAGGGCGATATTGGTTTGGATACAGTAATTAAATCCATGGAAACGGTACGTCTTGGGGTCAGAGATGATTCTAATATTCCACTGAATGGAAGTAATATACCGTGTGTTAGTGCCAGTACTAGTAGGATAGATAGAAGGGCTAGTACCGGTACAACTAATTTACCTACACAATCTAACATTAGTTTTAGAACAGCAAATCTGCCAACTATTTCAGCAAGAGATTTCTCTCCTACACCCCATCAACGCAGCGGTTCTCCATGTGGTGGAGCTAGAAAAACACTGAAGCCAAAGAAAAAAATAACAAAATGACATTAGGCAAAACAAAAAATACATGTGTTTCCACTAACCCTACCCACCCTAATTTTTTGTCCCTACTGACCCTACCCTAAAGTTTTTTTTGCCATTTTTGAACAAGCACTATAAAAGTCAGAATGTGTCCCCTATAGAAACTAGCTAAAAATATTTTAAAAAATAATAATCTTTTTCCTACCTACCGACCCTAATATTTCAGAGCATGTTAGTGGAAACGCATGTATATTTTTTTCTTGGTCTTAGGATTTGAAGTGACTTGTACTTGTGGCTTGTATGAAAAATAATATATGTAGCTTCCTTGTACATTTGTGTATATGCAATTATTTATTGTAGATTTATGTACCATATCAGTACAGTACCTTATTTTCTCCTGCCATTTTTTTTTTTGGTCATATATAATTTTATTTTGATCAAAAGCAATGAAAGTTTGACATAATATTTTCAGTAACCATGCAAACATATTTGTACACATTATTTTCTCCTGCCATTTTAGCTACTAGCCACTTACTGCTATTATATTTACCGGGTACTAAATAAGTGTTTGGAATAAAGCATGGTGTACTGTTAATGAAATAATTCATGCAATAATGAAAAGAAAGTGTAAACAGTGATACTGATAGTCAACAATCACCTCTTACCCTTTTTTGAACTCTTTGAACACAAAAAACCCATGACATACAGTCAGACCTGCTTTAGTGACCACCTCTATTAAGCAATAAATTGTATTATGTGACCTTAATTTTAATTTCTCTTCACAGTGCATTTCATATCAATTAAACCTGTATTAAGCAACCAAATGTCTTATGTGACCATATTTCACTGAACAGAAAACATTAAATGTTACTATCAGTTGTGTACTCTATACCAGATGTTTAGATTATAGTTAGAGAGTTTGGTTTAAGGCACAAAGCATTACAAAATATTACATATACAAAGAACACCTTGGAATGTCACATAAGGCAGGTTTTACTGTATATATTGGTGATTTGATTTGATTTGATTTTTGGTGTTTAACACTACTTTCAGCTATATTTCAGCTATATCATGATGACCAGTTTTAGTGGTGGAAGAAGCCGGAGTACCCGGAGAGAACCACCGACCATGGGCAAGCAACTGGTAAACTTTTATCAACTTTATCCAACTACCTAACTCATTGAGTTACATAGACCCTCTGTATATATTGGAAATGCAGATCCTGGCTTGGGACAAGATTAATTGTTGTAATGCTACTTGTGTTAGTACAAGCTTAAATTTATGAAAATAATGATACCTCTTGTAAAGCAAAAAGAAACGTTAACTTGCATGAATTTATTTCAATAGCAGCTGATCTTCTTTAAGAATTAACTGTTAAAACGAGAAAAATGTATCATATTTTCTAATTACTTTTCATTGTTCAAGTATGCTGTCCATGTGACTTTACAATTTCCCACAGGGGTGTGACTGAAATTACGCTTTACGGCATCTTAAAAGTAATCGGCATAAAAAGCTATGCTACAACAGGTTGCACACCATGAGAAGATTTCTTGTTTGTTACATCCACGTGCATGCTTTCTTTAGTTTCTATCATCAAAGTCTTTCAAAAACTTTAAATTATGTGTGTGTGTGTGTGTGTGTGTGTGTGTGTGTGTGTGTGCTTGTATTGTTAGTAAAACTGCCTAGACATTGTCTAGAATAGACAGGGAATTTATTGGAAAGGGGACTATGCCCACCAATTCATTCTTGTTCCTCTTTCACACTCTCGGGGGTTGGCAAGTATGATCATATATTATGATAGAATCCTTTCTTCTTCTCCCTTGGTATATGTATCACAGTCTTTGACTTAATTTTTTTCACCTACTTGCCCGAAAGCCAAATTTAGAAGAAAAAAAAAAAATTATTCAAACATTCTTTCATAATTTTCACTTGTCCAAATCCAGTTTTAAATGTTTTGGCCATGTGGGTTAGTATGTGGTATCAGTATGAATTATAATACATGTATATTTGTAGCTCCAACTGATGGAGTTATATTATTTAGATTCTAGGAACAATTGAAATATTCAGGAAAAGAATTGTATTAATTCTTCATAATTTTATAATACAAGATCTGTTTAGATTCATCCAGTTCTGGATATGATTTTCTTGGATAATTTGATTTGATCCTTGAATTTTGTAGCAAGTCTCGGCTTAATTTATTGCCGTTAAATCTCTTGCTTGGATATTTTGAAATAAAATTACTTTCCATTGACTTAACACAAATAGATTTGACTGTATTTATTAGTAACTGTTATAGTGTAAATTAATTTATTGTATTTAAAGAATATCAAATATGAAAGTTAATATACCGGTATTTATTTAATGTTGATTGCATTTGTACAATTTTGTTAAATTTATATATGTTCAACTCTTTTTTAGCTTGTTCTTGTTTTATTACTTTATTTAGCTTTCTTCTTTAAAGGACAAAATTTACATCCCTTTGTATCCCTTGTCTGGTTACTTTTTAGCTCACCTGACGCAAATGGTCATATGAGCTAATTGCCATCACTTTGTGTCCAATGTTAGTTATCCATTCCTCTGTCATCGTCATTAACAATCGACAGTTTTATCATCTCTTAAATTACTTGGCCAGTTGGAACTAAAGCTTGCAGCAATGTTTCCAAAGTCCTCTATTCTCCGAGTCAGGTCATGCTGTTCACATGAAAACCATGATTTCTCAGTAATTCCTTATCTCTTTTATTTATAAATGAATTATTTCATTTGTAAAACCCCTATTCCAAGAAAATCCACAAATCTTTTTGTTATTTATTATCAAAAAATTTTAATATTCAAAGCAGGCCAACTAAGGATCCTTCTGGCCTAGTTCAGTTAAAATTTGTCCACAAGTTGTAGAGGAGATATCCGAAAGTATGAAATTTTATGGACGGACAGACATCAAGTGATGGCAATAGTTCACATGGACCCAAGATCCAGGTCAGCTAAAAAGGACCTAATCAGAATACTGGTACTTGAGGGGAAAAAAAAAGAGTTTAACTGGACCATGAATAAATACCATCATTCATGTGACACAAATCATATATGATGTGATAATACCAATAAAATCCACATCAGTGGTATAATTTTTAGTGTTTTCTTCTCAAGTGTGGTAGATCATGGGTTCAAGGTCGGGTCAAACAAGCCTATAACATTGGTATTTTCTGCTTCTCCTTAAAGCATGTATTAATAAGGAATAAGAGCAAAGACTGGTTGGCTGGGAATCGGTTAATAAGTCTGAGTAGAGTGACAAGTCTACCCATGGACTGTTGTTTCAGTGAGCTAGCACTATATAAAGATCCAACTATTTAAGCGTGTTGGTCTAGAAAAAAAGCAGACAACATCTCATCGAATGTAACTTGTTCTCGTCATGATATAGCTTAAAAATTGTTCTGACAGTGAAACTGAAAAAATTGCATAAATTACATAACATTACACTGACTTGTATAATGAAACAATATATCAAATACTATAGTATTCATCTACTACAATGTGAAGTTGTGCCTATAGGACACATGCCACACTTCAAGCTAAAATGTAAAGGTTTTTTTGGACAAATGAAGGGGCATAACTCCAGATCAGAAAAGGTGGTAAAAGTTGAAATCTCACTTACCCTTTAATGGTCCCTGCCCAAGTGTATATATTTCAAATGATTGCTTAAGTTATTGAGCAGAAACTAAATGTGGGACAGACAGACAGATGTACGGACAAGGCATAAAAAGAAGGAAACAATGAAAGAGCTTAACGATAGTTGATGTCACTGATGAAAAGCAACACCTGTCAAGATTTCCACATTTATAATGGATGGAACAAAACTCACAAAACCACTTTTTTTTTTTACTTTATTACTGTAAAACTCTACATAAATATATGTAATATAATATATATATATATATAACTGCTTTAAAAAATCTTGCAAAAATATCTACATTCTGTACCAACCCTGGTGAACCTATCAATAAAACATCATATTCTGGTTTTCTTCCAATGATTTAATTTTCTGATTGTCAAATTCCCAAATGAAACAAAGAGTAAGAATTTTTTTTAAATACCGAAAATAAAAAGTACCTAAAAAATCTGTATTGATGGCCATTTTGAAGAAGACACATTTTAAGACTTAAATTAAAAAACTCCCTTTTCAAACCAAAATATGAAATTTTACATCATTTTCCAAATTTCGTGATCAATCATTTATAAAAATAAACAAACAAAGCATGCTTCTCTAAAAATATAATCAAATTCATATACACACGATGAACAAAAATACTACAAACCTATTAAAATTTTTGTTATTTTTTTTTTGTTTGTAAATTTTTCCCCCAAAAAAAACCGATCTATTGTCAAAACAATTTGTATAAAATACAATTCTAACAAAAATAGTCTATAATAAATGGGAAAAATGATTAATATATAAATATAAAACAATAATTAAAATATCACAATGCAGAAAAAAACAATGTTCAACAAAACAGATTATATACTGGAATGGCTAAAAAGAAAATGGACGGAAAATCCTAAAAAACCCTTGTCTCCTAATAATCACAAAATTGTAAAAATGTAATATCTAAATTGTAAAATTTACAAAAAAAATATATATATCTATCACAGTTGTAAAAATATTTGGTCCAAAGCACCAGGAAAAAAAGAAGAAAAGAAAAATAGATTGAAGATTAATATTCACTTAAATCCTTGCTGTGCAAAGATATTATCTAAATACTTTAGTATTCAATAGTTTTACTCTGTAAGAATTTTGATTATCAATTTTATGTGATTTGCAATATATTTTTTTGAATGTCATTTAAAAAAATAATTTCTCATTTTTTTTTTTAACAATAAGCACTATTAACAATAGATAATAAATAAAAAATAAATAAATATACAAATTGAATACGGTGAACTGTAGGGTTATTTGTGAAGGTGTTTTTTTAAGATAGAAAAATATGACTTTGTTAATGCTGTTTTTACTTAAAAAAAAATGTTTGCTATGAATAAATTAATTAGCACAAGAAAATGTTAGGTGTAAATCATGCTGAAGTTTGTAATTTGCAATTTAGTGGTTGTATTTTAATTATTCAGCAAAATAATCAAAATTTAATTCAAATTTGCTAGTTGCATAACTAACAAGTGCATATGTAAACCAACTGTCATGATTTCTATTTTTAGTAACCAACCAATTCACCTGTTTACTAATTTTAGTTCATTTCTATGATTGACTTTTTTTTTAAAGATTTTTTAGTCTAATTGAGCTTTTTTTGTATTATTATAATTGTGCACAAAACTTAATTCCTTTCTGAATTCTTACATCAATACAACATGAACAAAATATTTCACTTTTAACATTGAAGACAACCAACTTTCCCCTTCAACATAACCAAATATGGACAAGTGCAGCTGCAACAAGTCACATGACATAATCAAATATAGAATTGTCACCTGATATAACCAAATATAGAATTAAGTGTCTGTAACAACATTAACAAATAGTGTTAACAACTCTGTGTATTGTCAACTAATAACAGGATTATCTGTTTATTTGCATCTAGAATAGCGGATCTGAAAAGATTAAAGAACACTTTGTTAATGTTAATATTTCACAGCAAAAATGAACAAAACAAAATATTACCATGTAGCAGTGATTTATATCTGTGTTGTTCGTTATCTAATTTTATTGTATATATTGGTATCAACAACATGTGAAATATTGATAGGGTTAATATTTCTAGACTACGTTCGGGTTATGGTGTTTAATGCCACTTTCAACACTATGTCAGTTTTATTGGTGAAGGAAACCGGAGTACCTGAGGAAAACCACTGACCTACCGTAAGTCACTGATTGCACGGGTAGTAATAAATCCAACTACCATACGATCACGATGGTCCCTAGACTACATTGGATTTACATACTCGATTAATTGTAAAAAGTCTTGTGTTAAATTTTCTCTTGATACTTTTTATTATTTGTTTTCTGTTAAAAGTATATACGCTAAATAACTCAATATACGGTATGTGGTCAATTTATTGCTTGATTGGTGTTTAACGCCAACATTAGCAGTATTTCAGCCATAACGTGGCATTGTATGTGGTCTAAGGTGCCTTTACTGTCAAATGTTTTCTTCAAATTGGCTTCAACCTTTATCTGTCCACCTACTTCAAACACAAATTAGACAGTCTAAACACCTATCCAACGCCCATCCAATATTCATAAAACATGTTTGAAGACATGTTTAGACTTTTAAATTTGTTTGAAGCAGCACAGCTAAAGATTGAAAGGAAAATCTGATCTTGTAAACACACATTAAGACTATAATATTGCTGCTTTACATAATGTCATAAATTAAAAAAACAAATTTAACAAAATAGTGGGGAAAATTTGGTGGATTGCTTGTACTGGCAGTGTTAACAGCATCAACATTAATCAAATAAGGTACAAGTTAAAAAGAAATCGTTAGTTCTAATTTACGGCGAATTATTCGTTGCATCCCACTTTTCGTGGTTTTCATTAATATTATCAAACCAAGAGATTTAGTGCACCAACAAAAGGAGTATGCAACGAGAAATTATGAGCTTAAGTCAAAACCACAAATGCAAATGTCTATGAACATCTCGCTAGCCGTTTATTCACAAAAATTTATGCCAACCGAAAATAAATGAAATTGCAGTATGTAAATGTTTTTTTGACAAAAATGAAGTCATTTCACTACATGCCGAGCTACAATTATACATGGTGTTTTTCATTTTATATCCATTTTTTTTTAATTCATATAATCAAAATAAATTAAAAGGTAATCTTTTGAATAAATGAAAAATTGTCATAATATTACATTTTACAATAGTTTCATATAAATCGGTAGAAAACGAAGGTCTAAAATTCAACAGACTTTCAGGTTACAACCATAAACTGTATAAAAAAAAACTTAAGATTTATTATCTAATATTAAAAATCTAACTACAAGCTGTTAGTTAAATAACAAAATCTTTCATTTTCAAACTTTACACTAAAAACTTCTTGCCTTAGAGAATCAGTTAAACCAGCAACATCCAATTAATGGGCATGATTGGGATGCATATGCAATGAAAGATCGATAATTGTTCACTTCAAAATATTAATGTTTGATTATTCCAAAATGGTAATTTAAAATTTCGTCAAATTTAAGTAAATGACTGTGTAAAAAAAAGGAAAAAAATAAATACCATGTTATTTTTTTTTTTAATCTTTCCTTGATCTGAAGTGTCAATATATTGTATACATATTTGTATTTTGAAAATCAAGGGAAGTAATCCCTGTTGCTGGTTTAATTGAATAACAAAATGTGCAGTTGTTCAGTCTTTAATGACATGAAAATGGTTATTAAAAGAGTTAATGTTAAAATTATATATATATTTAAGTGTAAACTATGACTAAAATATGAGTAAATACACATGATTTGTAAAACTCAGCTACAAAAGTGCAACATTATAAAATGAAAATAAATGGGGAGAAAAGTAAGGATTAAAGTTAAAGATACAATATGGAATGAAAAAGTTCTGAGTGTATACATGAAACATTCTCAATAGATAGCCACTGTCTAAAGTAAGGAAAATACAAATTTCTTCTACAACCGACCTGAACTATATGGACTTGCAATTCGTCTTGGACTTGGGGAACGACTACGAGCCCTACGTGTTGGACTCAGTGAACGAGAGCGGGATCGTGCACGAAGGCTTGGGCTTACAGAGCGAGATCTGCTTCTGCTTCTCCTACTAGCTCCCTGAAAACAAAACAATGAATCATATAATATATAAACCTTTTTTTTCCTATTATGAATACCTGTAAAATACTAACATACAGAAATAATGTTAATGTACAAGAAAAGCTTGAGGATACCAAAGGGATAATCAGAAGTTGTAATTCAAGATTTTCCATTTAAACT
>JYMV01010161.1_pt1 | contig 10520 bp, 8 predicted proteins | sample 338911 | NCBI WGS metagenome assembly JYMV01 (sample SAMN03354496, study PRJNA234377) | hydrothermal vent metagenome | biome: Deep sea; feature: Hydrothermal plumes at the Eastern Lau Spreading Center, Western Pacific Ocean; material: Seawater | place: Tonga | collected 2009 | depth 2000 m m
AGGTCCGCTTAAGGGAAGAATATCTTCCGGATTATGAATAGAATAATTAAAATTGGTGTTTGATTCTTCAAAAAAGTAAGCTACTCCTTCTTCGGAACCAAGAAAATATAATTGTACTGCAGGAAAGGTGTCAGATTTTTTCTGTGCAATTGATATTTTTTTTGCTGCTTTTATACAATGGGGGCAGCTCGTGCTGAAAAAAGCTATCAGGATTCTCTCCTCCTTAGTTAAGTCAGAATTTAATTCTAGTTGAACTAAAGAAACCTTGGGTTCAATGGGGATAGACTGATCCGAAAAATCTTCCGGAAATACTGGATTTAAAATAAACGGTAAAGACAAGCAGATAATGCACAAAAGGTATTTCGCCCAACCAAATTTCAAATCGGTATCAATCTTTCTTTTGATCAGTATGATGCACCCCAAAAAAATTAGGAGGAGGATAAGGAAACTTAGAATATTGCCAGAACCAAATATTGATGAATAGGATTCTGCCATTACTGCATCTGGATGCACTGCACCCCAGATCAGATCAAATGCAGAGATACAAAGCAATCCTAGAAATATTTTAGAAAAAATATTTTTTGGGTTGATGTTAAGCAGGAAGGAGACTCCGATGAAAAATTTAAGAGCGACAAGAAAGCGTGCCAAAATTGGGGCTGTTATCCAATTAGCCAGGTGCTGCTCTACCAGTCGGTATTCAGTCCATTCAATGGGATATAGGTTACTACAGGCCCAAATGAGCAAGGCTATACCTAGAATAAATTGGATTAGGTAATTAAGATTTGGACTAGGTACGTTCACTTAACAATAGGGTAAAAAAAAAGCTGCCCTATTTGGGCAGCTTTTCTAATAATTGTTGCTACTTACTTAATAGCACAACTTCCACCAACAGCTGATAATTCAGTATTAGCTTCCGCACATTTATCTTCTGCATCTTTCTTTGATGATTTTTCAAATACTGTGTCAGTGGTAGATCCAAGCCATTCACATGTACATGTGTAATCTTTTTTACAAGAGGTAGCACTGAACAGGAATAGAACACCGGCAAATAATAATACTTTTTTCATGATACTATAGATTAAGTTAATTGTGATTGATTTAAAGCGAATTTAATATGTTGCCTAGACATAATTTATTAAAAACAGATAAATTTATTAACAAGCATAAGTTTATAATTGTCATATATGGTTGATCAAGTAGTATTTTATCTATTGCCTATAATCTGGAAGCATAAATGATGCTTATTCCATTCTGGAAAATACATACCTAGTTTTAGGTATTTTACCTGTTTTATTTGAACATTATGATATAAAAGCGTTATTTGCACTACTATTTAGAATGATTCTAAATAGTAAAGGGTTATTTGGCGCATGAAACTTTCAGAATTAAAAAAGACAGAGAAAGGGATCATTACAAAGGTAAGGGGTAGAGGGGCATTCAGGAAGAGGATCACAGAAATGGGCTTTGTTAAAAACAAGGAAGTTACTGTTGTAAAAGGTGCCCCTTTAAAAGATCCAGTGGAATATCAGATCATGGATTATGAAGTTTCCTTGAGAAATAGTGAAGCGGACCTGATAGATATAATAATCAAAGAAGAAGCTGAGAAAATTACAACTTCTTCCTTTGAAGGAGTGTTAACAGAAAACATACTTAAAGTATCTGCTAAAGAAAAAGGCAGAACAATCAATGTTGCCTTGATAGGTAATCCAAATTCAGGAAAAACAACTTTCTTTAACCATGCGTCAAAATCAAAAGAGCATGTAGGTAACTACGGTGGTGTTACAATTGATACAAAAACAGCGAAATTTAAGCAAGAAGGATATGATTTTAATCTTACTGATCTGCCAGGGACCTATTCATTGACTGCCCATAGTCCTGAAGAGCTCTTTGTAAGAAATCACATCATTGATAATGTTCCTGATGTAGTAATTAACATTGTCGATGCTTCAAATTTAGAGCGAAACCTATATTTGACTACACAGCTAATTGACATGGACATCAAGGTTGTAATTGCCTTGAATATGCATGATGAATTAACATCTAAGGGAGATAAATTAGATTATGAGGCACTAGGTAAAATGATTGGGATTCCAATCATTCCTACTATCAGTACCAAGGCAATAGGAATTAGTGATCTTTTCCAGAAGGTTATTGATGTTTTTGAAGATAAGGACCCACCAGGCCAGCATATTCATATTAATTACGGCTCCGCCATTGAACAGGCTGTAAATACCATTCAGAAAAAAATCAATATAGAGGAAAATGTCTCGCTAACAGATAAGTGGTCATCCAGGTTTATTGCCTTAAAGCTTCTTGAAAAGGATAAGAAGATGAATAAAATACTGGAACAATGTCTTAATTTCCACGAGATTGAAAAGACTGCTGGCCAGGAAATTGAAAAATTGGAAATCCAGCATGAAGAAGACAGCGAAACATTAATAACTGATGGTAAGTATGGATTTATATCAGGAGCTTTAAAAGAAACTTATAAACTTGGGCCTGTAGCAAGAAAGAAGAAGTCTGAAGTTATTGACAATTTTATAACACATAAGTTATGGGGTTTCCCTGTGTTTGTTTTCTTTATGTGGCTGATGTTCCAAAGCACATTCACGCTTGGAGCCTATCCAATGGATTGGATTGATTCAATGGTAGGGGCTATTGCAAGCCTTGTAAATAATCTTATGCCTGATGGCATGCTGAAGGATTTGTTGGTTGACGGTGTAATTGCTGGTGTAGGGGGGGTAATTATCTTTCTCCCAAATATTTTGATACTTTTTTTCTTTATCTCTTTAATGGAAGATACTGGCTATATTTCAAGAGCTGCATTTATTATGGATAAATTAATGCAACAAATTGGCTTGAATGGGAAATCATTTATCCCCTTAGTCATGGGATTTGGCTGTAATGTTCCCGCTATTATGTCAACAAGAATACTTGAAAGTAAGAATAACAGGTTATTAACCATGCTGATCAATCCCTTTATGTCTTGTAGTGCACGCTTGCCTGTATATATACTAATTATTGGTGCTTTCTTTCCAAACTATCCGGGAACAGCATTATTTTCAATTTATTTTATTGGGATTCTGCTGGCCATAATCATTGCTTTGTTCTTTAAGAAAACGCTATTGAAACTTGAGGATGTCCCCTTTGTTATGGAGCTTCCACCCTATAGAATGCCTACTTTAAAATCTACTCTGATCCATATGTGGGGGAAAGGCTCACAATATCTAAAAAAGATGGGTGGGGTTATATTGATCGCTTCAATTCTTATTTGGGCTGCAGGTTATTTCCCACGAGACTTTGACATTTCTAAAGATTATGATGTATTAATAGCTCAAACTGAAGCATCATACAACTTAAAACATGGAAGTGTTGCTGTCACAGAACGAGAAGCGCTAATTGCTGAAAAAGATGCAGCGATTGCTCAGATAGCGTTTAATAAAGAAGCAGAAAGATTTGAACGCTCTTTTATTGGGAGATTAGGCCATTTTATTGAACCTGTTCTTAGACCCTTGGGTTTTGATTGGAAGATGGGCGTTAGCCTAATAACTGGTATGGCAGCTAAAGAGATAGTCGTAAGTACTATGGGTGTATTATATCAGGCTAATGCTGCCTCTGACAATTCTTCAGAAACCCTTGTAGACAAATTGAGATCTCATACATTTAAATATGGCGAAAGGAAAGGAGAAAAAGTATTTACACCTTTAGTTGCCTTTGGTTTCATGATGTTTATCCTTATTTATTTCCCATGTATTGCAGTAATAGCAGCAATCAAAAAGGAGACAGGAGGGTGGAAATGGGCTGTATTTACCATGGTGTATACAACAGGATTGGCATATGTAGTTTCATTATTAGTTTATCAGATTGGCAGCTTAATTATTTAGATTAAAAGATGATTCAGGAAATTATAACATATGGAATTCTTATTACTACTGTACTCTATGTTATATATAAGATGAGCAAGACGTTTTTAAAAAAACAAAAAAGCAAGAAACTTTCTCCTTCATGCTCAGGGTGTCATTTTAACGAAGATTGTGCTCATATTGAGTACTTGGACACAAAACCGATTTCTGCAAATGAGGAGCATTGTAATGCAGGTTGAGAACCTAATTCAACTTTGCCATTAAACTTATCAAAACAAAGAAAAATTATTAAATGACTTAATGATTTTATGGGGAGTTATATTGGATCTTTCAACAAAATCCTGATTGTATTTTCCTGTTTGCACTAGGATTCCTTTAATACCTACCTTTTGGGCACCCTCCACATCATTTTCAATATCATCTCCTATCATTACCACCTCTTCTGCAGGCAGATCTAAACTTTGCAATGCAGCATCGAAAAACGGACCGCTTGGTTTTCCTGTCACGAGCGCTTCTTTACCCGTTGCATATTCCAATCCTGCCACGAACAAGCCAATGTCTAATTGGAGCTTCCCTTCTTTTTTCCAGTATTTCCCTTTATGTAAGGCAATGATTGTTGCCCCTTCCATTACCTGGGTAAAAAGGGTATTCAACAACGCGTAGTCCCAGGTATCTCCAATGTCACCTATTATAATGGCCTCCGGTGTGTGGACATCTTGCTCAAATTCTGAAAAATCAGATAATATACGCTTATCCACTATGGGATGGATACGGTGCAGGCCTAACTGCTTCAAGGCAGAGACTGCGGCTAATGGTGCATTAATGATATCCTTCTCTTCTACTAAAAATCCATGACTGGTCAACTGGAGATGAATTGCAGAAACCGTTTGGGTTGTCGTATTGGTCAATAGCCTTATTTTGCAATGTTCTTTTAATGTGTTTAATTTGTTAATGCTTCCGTGAATTGGAGAGCCATCCTGAAGGAGAACTCCGTCAATGTCTATCAATATTCCTTTAGGGCGATTCATGGTAAAAAGGTATTATGGTATAAAGATCATAAAAAATATTTTATTGGGAAAAGTAGGGTAAAGGAACTTATGCACGGTGTAGAGGTGTAAATCAATTATTATTAATCTATAAAAAAACAAAAATGAAAAAAGTAGTTTTAAGTGCAGCGGTACTAGCTGTAGTAGGATTCACCTCTTGCGAAAAGGGGACCACAAGCCCTGGTAACGTATGTGGGTTTACCCAGGAAGTAGCCAATGAGGATGCCAGTCTGCGATTAGCAAATTCCGGCTATACCACTGATGTAACAAGGCAATTGGTAAGTTCTGATGAGGGCCATTATACAGAAGGAACCATTGAATATCGTATTGATGGCAAGGTAGAGGCTGTAGTGGATTTTGGGGATGGAACCCAGGATTTTGTAGCTACCAAAACTGAGGATGGTCAAACATCAAGCATTGACCTGAAGCAAAGCAAAAAGTCTTCTAAATACAAGAAGATCATTGTGAAACCTTTGGTGAAAACCGTAGACTGTGATTACATTGTGGAAGGCATCATCAAGTACTTTGAAGGAAAAAAGTGGGTAGCCACCATTGATTATGGAGACGGCACCTGTGATGAGTGGGCAACAAAGAAAACAGCTGATGACTTTACTAAGTTCAGCTTGGCTAAGAAAAAGTAATTGCTTAAAATATGCGAAGGTTCTTAACTTAGCGTTTCAGAACCTTCGCATTTTAAATGCCAGCAGAATTTGACCCAGGAAGAATTTAAATACTGCTTTGATCAGTACTTTGATCCCATAAGAAACTACTTGTATTACAGGTCAGGTGACAGTGAACTGGCTACCGATATTGCCCAGGAAGTATTTTTGAAAGTTTGGGAAAAGAAATTTGAATTTGAAGAGAACAAGACAAAAGGGTTGCTGTATAAAATTGCCGGAGACATGCTCATAAGCCAGATACGAAAAAACAAAGTTGCCGATAGTTACAGGCAAACAATAGAGTTTAACTATAAAGAAGATAGCCCTGAAGAAACATTACAATACAAGGAATTGAAAGACAATTATGAAAAAGCACTCGCAGGTCTGCCTGAAAAACAAAGAATAGTATTTCTTATGAGCCGAATGGAAGAGCTAACCTATAAAGAAATCGCAGAGCGGTTGGACCTGAGTGTAAAAGCAGTAGAAAAAAGGATGAGCATAGCTTTAGGGGAGCTTAGAAAAATAATACCAGCACAATGAGATCTAATGGAAACCATATTAACCGGGAAGAAGAGAGCCTCTTTCAGAAATTAGAGGTTCCCTATAATGAGAGCAAAGAGCAAATTTGGGATAAACTATCTGAAAAGATTAATGCACCTGCTGCTCCTGTAAAAGAAACAAAGATCATTCCTATGCACTGGTTTAAAATGGCAGCAGCCGCCGCTGCAGTACTTCTATTCGGGGTGTCACTTTTTTTTGGATTGTACACCCATACCATCCATTGTCCCAGGGGAGAACACCTTGCTTATACCTTACCTGATGGCTCTACCATAGAGATGAATGCAGCATCTAAGCTCTCCTATCATCCCTTCTGGTGGTCGATAAAAAGAACGGTTAGCCTGGAAGGGGAAGCATTTTTCTCAGTTAAAAAAGGCAGTACATTTACCGTGGTATCCGAAAAAGGCACTACCCAAGTACTAGGTACCAGCTTCAACATATCTACAAGAAACAATCAATACGAGGTGTTTTGTGCTACCGGCAAAGTAAGAGTGGCCGCAAATAATACTTCAGAAGAAATTATTTTATCCCCTAATATGTTTGCGCGGATCAATGGCAAACTGGAAGTGGTGAACGCTATAAGCGCAGAGCACGTGTTGGCATGGAAAGAAAATAAGTTCCATTTTACTGCCCGGACTTTGCAGGAAGTTTTTAATGAAATTGAAAGGCAATACGATATTACCGTTCAACTGGATGTGGATAAGGCCACAGAACTCACCTACACAGGACATTTTAAAAGATCCAAAACGCCAGAAGAGGTGTTAAATTTGATTTGTCACCCTTTTGGATTTACTTTTGTGAAACAAGAAAACGATAATTACAAGGTTTCTCAAAACTAAATACTCTGAATACTTATATCCGGCATGTATTTATAATACTCTTTCTCGTTTGCGCCTCTGAAGCAAAGGCTCAGGAGCTCAAGGCGGAATTTACGAACAAGCCTCTGAATAAGATATTGCTGGATCTCAAGAGCAGTCATAATATACAGTTTTCTTTTAACGATAAGCTATTGGGGAAATGCCTGGTCACCGATACCAACTCCTATACCACTGTAGAGCATGCTATAGCCAGCTGGATCAAAAACTGCAGCTTGTCTTACAGGATTGAAAAGGAAGTCTTTATTGTCTACAAGGAGAAGACAAGAAGAAAGGCCGGCAAAACAAATACTTTTAATTTTAAGGTTCAGATATTAGGCAAGGACAATAAGGAGCCGCTTCCCTTTTCATCCGTTCAGATAAATGCCAGTGGTTTAATAACTGATGTGAACGGAAACTTTTCCTTTAAGGCTAAGGATAGTTTGCTGGAAATTGGCATTTCTCACCTGGGTTATTATTCCCTGGACACGATTGTTGCACCTCACTCCTGCACATCTATAGAGCTGATTCCTAAGGTTATTGGCTTACAGGAGGTGACCATACAGTCCGGCCCAAAAGATAGTATTTCTTATATTCCGGCTCAAGCAGGATTCCAAAAGATCAATCACAAAAGTGTTTCATTCCTTCCGGGAAACAATAACAATACCCTTTTCAATGTGCTGCGGTTACAGCCTGGGGTCCTTGCTGCCGGTGAGCAAACCAATGATTTTATTATTTGGGGCTCCTACAAGGGAGAGACTCAGATTTTGCTGGATGGCATAACGCTCTTTAATACCAGTAGCTTTAACGAGCATATAGGAGCGGTAAACCCACTGATCATCAAGGATATTGAGATCCATAAGGGAGGGTACAATGTTCATTTAGGGGATAGGGTAGGAGGCTTGGTTAATATTACGAGCAAATCAGGATATCAAAGTGGCTTCCATGCCCTCTTTAACATCAATAACCAAACTGCCAGCGGGATGTTCAGCTTCCCTGTATCTGGCCGTTCTTCGCTCCAGGCTGCTTTCAGAAAGACCTACTATAACAAGCTGGGTGTACAACAAAAGGAGCCTAAAGAAGATTATAACACTAATTTCAATTTTGGGGATATCAATTGCAAGTATTCAGGGTATACCAAAAATGGAGATACTTATTACCTCAGTATAATAGGGAGCGATGATACATTTACGGAGAAGCTAAATAAGGATGAGAAAAACATAACATATCTGGCAGATACATGGCAGGAGAGAACACAGCTAGGCGGATCGTTCTTTTATGGCAAAAAATGGGAGAATGGTGGCCTGACCAATACTACCCTGGCTTACTCTTCCCTGGAATCCTCCTTTTTTAACTATTCCGAATTCGACAATTCCCAAAAATCAATCGATTCCAGTAGCTATAATTCAACTACCAATGGCATATCAGAATTATCCTTGAAATGGGAACATTGCCTGCCAACCAATAAAACGCATGGAGTCAGAATAGGTGGGGGAATCATTCAAAACACTTCTACATTTTCTCAAGACTCTACCAAACAAACCTTGAAATATACAGCTGCTGACATTACCAGGTTAAATGCCTACATGATCGATAAGATCAGCCTCTCAAAATTTATTTCTTTGGAACCCGGTATCCGGATAGATCTTCCTGTAAATGAAGGTAACCCTTATATCCAGCCTCGGATAGGCATACATTTCACGGCCACGTCCAAATTGAAATTTAACCTGCGTTATGGTATCTATCATCAGTTTGTTACAGAAAATACCATAGTCGACAATTTCAACAACTACCTCTACTATTGGGGTATAACAGACAATAAGTATCTGCCTGTTTTAAAAGGCACCCATTATGTTGCCGGAATGCTGTACGATAATAAATTTTTTGACCTCCGTTTAGAGGGCTTTTATAAGAAAACCGATGGTTTGCATAGGTATTATCAGCCTGAAAAGTTGGAAACCATCGCAGGCAGTATTGGAAGATCCAGGTCCTATGGTGTAGACTGCTATTTAAATAAAGAGATCAAAAAGCATGATTTTTCGATTGCCTATACATGGAGCCGAACCGAAGAACATTTCGATCATTTTACAAATGAAGAGTACCAGAGGGCTGCTCACGACCAGAGGCATGAGCTCAAGGGGGCAGGGCTCTTTAATTTTAATCCGTTTTTCTTTTCCCTTAATTACACTTATGGTTCGGGAGTATCCAATGTCAGTGATCTTAATTCAAACCTGAACCTTCCTGTGTACAGCCGCTTGGATATTGCTTTGTTGTATAAGTTCAGATCTAAGAAGATAAAATCAGAAGCGGGGATCTCCATATTGAACTTATTGAATCACGAGAATGTCAGGTACAATAATTTTTCAAGTTTTCCTGATAGTGAATCCGCATATTCACCTGCCACACCTTTCACACCATTATTGTTTTTGAATATTGGGATCTGACAAATTCTGCTGTATTTACAGCCTGCCAGGTCCCAATAAAACGTAAGCTATCTTGCCAGTAATTGGGATGTTTTAAGGAGCTTGATAAATTCATGCCTGTATCCGTCTTCATCGTCTCCCTTTGCGGATTTTGCTAAACTCAGGGCATGTTCATAGCTGGCGTTTGCTTTGTGCTCCGAGTCTCTGAGCAACATGCCAAATTCAGCAACTGAAGCGGCGAAGCTGAAGTTATCCGACATACTTCCTCTTCTAAATTCTTTGTCTTTGACCGTTCTAACGATCTTGGTGCTTACCTCTTCATCCGGCTTTTTGTATCTGAGCTTTACCGTCATCAGGTTACCACTGGTTAGAATGTTTGTCTGCTGGTATGTTAATGGATCTACATTTGACACCTCTTCTTCAGAACCTGCAGGTATGATCTCATATAAAGCAGTTACAGTATGTCCGCTGCCAATATCGCCTGCATCCTTCTTGTCATCGTTAAAGTCTTCCTTGTTTAATATCCTGTTCTCATAGCCTATCAAGCGGTATGCTTTAACTATTGCTGGGTTAAACTCAACCTGGATCTTTACATCCTTGGCTATGGTATAGAGCGTTCCCCACATCTCTTTTCCAAACACCTTTTGGGCTTCCAGTATATTGTCAATATATGCGTAGTTGCCATTGCCGGCATTTGAAATGGTCTCCATCTTGGAATCTTTATAGTTGCCCATTCCAAACCCCAGAACAGAAAGGAATACGCCCTCGTTTCTCTTTTCCTCGATCAACCGGACCATCTCCCCATTGCTGCTTGCACCAACATTAAAATCTCCATCTGTAGCGAGGATAACCCTGTTATTTCCTTTGAGGATGTAGTTCTCTTTAGCAATTCTGTAGGCCAGCTTGATCCCTGCACCACCTGCTGTTGACCCTCCTGCATTTAGATTTTCCAGGGCACCTATGATCCTTGTCTTGTTACTTCCTGGTGTTGATTCCAAAACAAGCCCTGCTGCCCCTGCATATACCACCATGGCAACCCGGTCTTGCGGACGCAGGTTTCCGACCAATATCTTAAATGCTTGCTTGAGCAAGGGTAATTTATTGGAGGCAGACATAG
>JYMV01031666.1_pt1 | contig 10519 bp, 10 predicted proteins | sample 338911 | NCBI WGS metagenome assembly JYMV01 (sample SAMN03354496, study PRJNA234377) | hydrothermal vent metagenome | biome: Deep sea; feature: Hydrothermal plumes at the Eastern Lau Spreading Center, Western Pacific Ocean; material: Seawater | place: Tonga | collected 2009 | depth 2000 m m
GCCTTTGCAGGTGCTGAAATGCGGCGGTTCCTTCCGGCTGTATTACGCGAACAACCAAGATGGGATGCGATCCCAGATTCGGTTCCCAATCGTGGACGCTCCCGAAATCGTCGAAGATGAGGAGCCTGAGGAAGATGGGATGCTTCCCGGAGTCGGGGCGCTACCCGGATTCGGGCTGTTGTCTGGGTTGGGCACTCTAGCGCTGGCATCTTCGTGGAGCCGTTCTAGGTCGCGTGACGACTAATCAGAGGTCATCGAACGCTGTCCAGTCATCGGTGAGCAGGCCATTCTCGCTGTAGTCGCAGCGTGATCAGGTGGAAGATGAAGTAGAGTGGGACCGCGAACGTCGGTATCATGCTCAGCGGCAAGCTGGCGAGGGCTTCCGAGGTTCCGTTTCCACCCAGCACCCCGGCCCATGTCGGCAAGGTCAGGAAGCCGATGCTGACTGCCACGACGAGATCGAGGTCCTTGAGTTCGCCACGGTCCACTCGTCTACGGGTTCCACGCCCCGGGATTGTGGTGATGCGAATGGAACTTTTACCGGCTAGAAATACTGAAACAGGACTTTGCATAGCCTTGCAGCCACCCGATTCAGGTGTACAGGGCGAGAGATAAAAGCGAGGGGATGGGATGCACTCAGCGAGAACCTGTCGTCCCTGTACAGTCGCTCATTGGAGCCGGCGCTTGATAATCGTTGCGAGATTTCAGTCATTAGGACCAAGAAACGCTGTATTGAGAGCCTATCATTGGATAGTAAGAACCTCTGGTCCGCCTTCGGTAACGAGCACCGTGTGCTCGAACTGTCCGACGTTGCCGCCATCGGCGTCACGCAGCGCCGCATAGACCTCTGCGAACCTGATCGAGATCAGTTTCTTGACCAGGGCATTCCACTTGCGGCGCAACGACTCGTTGTCCTCGCCGGGGAACGGCTTCACCAACAGGGGGTAGGCCCAACGCTCGGCGAACGGGAGCGTGTTATACCTCTCTTCTATGTAACGAGCCATGGTCGCGCCGAGTGGCTTGAGTTTGCCCTTGGCTAGGGCCTTGCGAATCTTGACATCGCCAGTGACCCTCAGGATGTTGGAGGAGCCGACAGGAGGGACATTCTCCACCATACCGGACTTTCCCGTAGTGTTGAATGGCTCGACCGCATAGATTCCGCCGACCTCCACGTCGCCCTTGAAACCGGGGTTCTTCGCTCCACACGAGTACGATGGGATTGAGGTTCCAGCGTGCAGGTTCCAGCGCTCGAGCTGGTGCCCGCAGAGGTTGCGTATCGGCTCGAAGCCTGCATCCTTGGCCACCTGCTCGGCGGCAGCCCCTATCTCGTGCCAGGGGGTTCCGGGGTGCATCTTCTCGATGGCAGCGTCACGAGCCTCCTCGGCAGCGCGGATTTGATCGGTGTGTTTGCCGCCACCGCCCACTTCTACGGTGAGCGCGTTGTCGGCGATGGCGCCCTTGATGTGGACGCCGACGTCGAATTTGACGAGATCCCCCTTCTGAAAGACCATCTCCCCCTCCAACCCCTCAGGAGGCTCGAGCGCGGTGTTGGTGGTGTAGTGCGCAGCCATCTCATTGACGGAGATGGTTACGGGGAAGGCGGCGTGCCCTCCGTGACGCTTGATGAAGCGCTCCGCGGAGTCGATGACCTCGTCCCAGGACTTGCCGGCTGTGATCTCGCCCTTGATTCCCTCGATGGTCCTGCGAGCGACGTGGCCGGCATCTCGCCACTGCTTCAGGTCTCCTTCCTCAACCATGTGAGAATCTCCTCAGTGCTAACTACTCCCTCTCTCAATACCTCGGTATCACTCAACTGGGTTGAACCACAGACCGAATACCACGCTATCAATGTACTGGGTGCCCCTCCGGGACACACACCAGACACGCTCGATACCCCCTCTCCGGTGGCTGATAGGAGGCGCGTTGCCTCGTCGCAGTCGGAGACTGGCTCCTCACCGCTCCTGTTGGCACTGCTCGCCGTGAGCGGGCCGGTGATTGCGAGCAGTTCCTTGGCCACCGGGTGAGCGACGACTCGGATTGCCACGTTATCGCCCCCGAGTCGCGCGTCCAGAGTCTCGTGGGCTCGCAGAACCACGGTCAGCGAGCCCTCTGGGAAGGCTGCGAGGAGGTCTCGCACGTCGTCGGGCACCTCGACCAGCGCGGCGGCCTGTTCGAGGCTTGCCACGCCAATGCTGACAGGCATGTCAGCAGGCCGCTGCTTCAGCTCGTACAGCCCGTCGAGCGCAGCCGGCTCGGGCAGGCAGCCCAGCGCCGGCTGGGTCGTGGTAGGGTAGACGATGCACCCGCCTGAAAGCGCGCACTCCACTGCATCCCGCATCTCCTCACCTACCTTATGTGGCGCCTGCTCGCCGGCGGCAGCGAGTCTGCATGCGCAACGATGGAGCCCACGTGCAGGTCGATGTTCGACTGGTGCGTGTGGCGCTGTGAGATCCTCGCCAGGTCGTACACTCCGAAGTAGAGGTTCAGGACCGGCAGGAGGTAGAGCAGCTTGCGCAGCGCCCTCCGGTCCCACATCTGACTCGTCATGCCCGAGCCATCCTCGGCAATCACCGCGATGCCGAACATGCGTTGTCCGAGCGAACGTGAGAAGCTCAGTCCGGTGACCCTCCAGTACAGCCAGTGGGCAATCAGTACGACCGAGGCGTGGGCGAGGGCGTAATGGAAGTCCGGAGAAGTCCAGAGGTCGATGTTCCAGGCGTTTATGACCTGCCTTCTGGTCACGACCATCAGGATGGTCGTCACAATCACGACGTCCACTGCGAAGGCAGCCATCCTCCTGACTCCGGAAGCCAGTATCGTGCCGTCGGGGATCGGCCAGTGTCCGCCGTCCCCGGCAGAGACGATCTGCTTGGCCAGAGTGCCACCACTCAGGTTCAATTGAATGGGCGAGTCGTGGTCAGTCATGCGTACCTCTCAGGCCATTCCGAGCAAGTGCCACGCCTCAAGGTTGCGACTTCGCACGTGTTCTAGCCACGCTGCCCAATCCTCGTCGCAGCGCAGCGTTTCGGGGTCCCCGACCACAATCAATCCACGCTTGGCGCGGGTCAGCGCGACGTTGAGCCGCCGCGAGTCGGCGAGGAAGCCGACGTTGCCATCGCTGTTGGAGCGCACGCAGGAGAATAGGATGACTTCCTTCTCGCGTCCCTGGTAGCCGTCGACGGTGTGGACCTCGACCCCGTCGTACTTCTCCGGGACGCTGTCGCGGATCGCCCTGACCTGCCCCGCGTACGGCGTGATGATTCCGATGTCCTCCTGCTGCAGCTCGCCTGCGTCCAAGAGCCCCTCGAGCAGGCGCGCTATCCACGCCGCCTCGGCCGGATTCTCCTTAGATGCGCCGTCAGGTGCTGTCACTTCGCCGCCTTCGAGTGGGAGGAAGGCGATCGGCTGCTCCCAGTCGGGCCAAAGCAGACCGGCAGGTGTCGCCCTGTCCTCTGCTGCGACCCCGTCCTCCAGCAGACCCCCATAGAAGCGCTCGTTGGGGAAGCAGGAGATCGCCGGGTGCATTCTGTACTGGGTTCGCAGCAGCAGCGGCTCGATGCCCATCTCAGTTATCCGCTCGAACAGGGAGCGGCTCAGACCACCGTTCTCGGCGCGCTGTGAGATGACTGTCGGTGGCAGTTGGCGATGGTCCCCGATCAGGACAATCTGGCGTGCGCCGCGCACCAGAGGAACCAGAGCAGCAGGTTCGGTGGCTTGCGTGGCCTCGTCGATGAGGACGCGGGAGAACCTGCGCCCGTCCAGTATTTGGTGTCCCGAGCCAATGCAGGTGCAGCACAGCACCTGAGCACGGTCTAGGATGTCATCCCGCATCTGCGCCTCGATCCGGCGAACCTCCTTCCAACCGCGCCTCAGATCGCGGTACGCCAGCCCCTTTTCCTTGCCCTTCATCCCCTTGACTCGGCGATCGAGTTTCTCGTTTGACTTGAGCCAGTGGTCGAGGTCGCGATGCAGAGGATGCTCCTCCATCTGGGCATCCATCGTCGCTTCTCTGAGGCTCTCTCTGACCTTGACGGGCTGTCCGAGACGCACGGCGCGGATATTGAGGGAGAGCAGACCCTCGAGCAGGTTGTCGACCGCGACATTGGAGTCGGCGACCGCGAGAATGGTTCCAAGGTCCTGCTTGGCCCAAGTCTCGAGGATGCGCACGCCGGTATGGGTCTTCCCGGTTCCCGGCGGACCCTGGATCAGAGTGAGACGCTGTTCCAGAGCGGCTTGGGTGGCCTCCCTCTGGGCCTTGTTGAGATCGGAGGCCAGAGAGGTCGGTCTGGAGCGTGCGACCCCTAGGTGAGGGGCCAGCGAGGCCGTACCGACGGGGTCGTGGACCAAGCCGAGCAGGAGGTCGCGCATCGGAGCACCGCCATCCTCCTCGAAGATTGAGTTCAGAGCATCGCGCATCCTGTCGTGCGCCACCCTGTTGGCGCCTCTGTCCATCCTCCAGGTGTCCCTACGTAGGCCGGTGGGGGCCTCGGGCAGGACGATGCGAATGAAGAAACGCGTCCGATTGCTGACAATCGCCTCGACCGGCTTCTCGGAAAGCGGGTTGCGACGGCTGAGCATCACGATGTCGCCCTGCCTGAAGCGATGCATCCCGAAGGCCTGCCTATCACGCCTCACCAGCTTCACGATGCGCTGCCCGAACAGCCAGCCGTCGGTCTTCGCGACCAAGTCGAACAGCGCAATCCCGTTTGCTGCGAGCCTGCCATCGGGCCATTCGCGAAGCCGCTTCTCCGTCGCTGCCAGCTCGTCTTCCAACTCCCACCCAATCAGATTCAGATAGGCCTCGTGATGATCCTGACTGCGATTGAAGCGCGCCGGCAACTCCCCAGGGTCGTCTGCCACGCACAGCCGACGAACGTGCCATCACATCACGATTCCCTCTATCACGGCCGCCACCGTCCTAGACGGCGGGCGACCAACACCGGGTGAATATTATACGGAGACTTTCGACGAGGACGGGCATCTAGGAGGGGACTGGATGGTGTTCGACCGATTCAAAGCCTGGCGAAAGCAGGAGGAGGTGGGTGTCGAATGCCCGTTGTGCCAGCAGAGGAACCCCGAGGGCACCGAGAATTGCTCTCGTTGCTCCTACCAACTGCAGAAAGCCTCTCACCAGCAGGAATCGACTATCGATGATGAGGTCGCCACCGACCTCTTCGACGAGCTCCTTGAGCAGATGGAGGAGGACGACAGCGACGAGATTATCGATTGGTCGAAAGCCTCATTCACCATGGACGATATGACGATTGAAGTCAAGCAGTACGGCAAGGACGACGCGGTGCTGACGAAGCAGAAGCCGTCCTTCGCCATGACCGCCGACCAACCAGAGCCATCGGACGAGGAGGATGTGGAGTACGAGCTCAAGCCCGGGGACGCTCCCGAGTTCGTTACTAAGTTCGAGGTCCCGGAGATCGAACCGGAACCGATTGAGGCGATTCAGACGCAGCAGATAGAACTCGTTCAGCCCACCGCCGACGCACCTGAGACCGTCGAGGTCATCTCGGCCAGTGAGATTCCGGACACGAACGGCGAGATGGCTGAGGTCCAAGGGTCTGAGCCGGCACCGGAGCCCGAGCCAGAGGTGGAGCCCGAGGCCGATTCCGGCCTTTCGGACATGACCGTGGACACTCTGAAGAAGATGGCGAGGGAGCGCGGACTGACAGGCTTCTCCAAGCTCAATAAGTCCGATCTGATAACCCTGCTAGAGGCCGAGCCGGAAGAGGCTCCGAGCGAGGTCGAGATACCACCACCTCCAACCGATCTTCCACCACCGCTGATGCCCCCGGCCCCACCATCCCCTCCAGAAGTCGACGAGGACCAGGAGCCGATGCCCATCCCACCGCCCCCGGTTATTCCGCCCATCAGTGCCAAGGCTCCTGAGCCCGACAACTACTGGCCATGGGCTCAGCAGGACAAGTGGTCTGATCGCAAAGTCGCTCTTCGGGTGAAAGCGGCGATGGAGGCGGCCCGCTCCAGGGACATCGCGCAGTCCACCGTCATCATCGACGAAGTCGGCCCCCATCTCGGCGACCGCCCCAAGCTGGTCTACCCCGTGGGAGCCCTGCTGCAGAGGATAGGCCGCTCGAATGCGGTGGACGCTCTTTTGAAATCGGCCCAGAAAGAGCTGCCCAGCGACCCGAATGTGGCGACGGCGAAGGCGAAGTTGCGACCTTGATGAATCCGTAGCCCTGATGCGATAGGACCGCTGCCGGAACTCCGTGCTGAGGCGTGCGACGGCCACTATTCGGGTCGATGACAGGCTGGTGCTGAGGCCTGCGACGAGCGAGTACGGCCCGGAGATGATGGAGGCCTTCGAGGAGACTTGGCCCGAGGTCAGCAGGGCGATGCCTTGGATTAACCCGGACCGGCCCATCGACTCCCAGATAGTGGACTTCCTCACCGAGACCGAGCGAATGGGACGGACCGGGATGCTACATCATTGGTTGATGATTCGACCTTGGGACGGAACTCTTCTCGGACTGGTCGGATTCGACCGCGTGACGCGCTCCGGCAAGGCAATCTGGAACCTAGGCTACTGGGTCCGCAGCTCCGAGCAGCAGCACGGCTTGGCACGCAGGGCCATAGACGCCTCGCTGCTCTGGCTGGGCGAAGCAGAGGAGCTCTGCGTCGAGCTCAAGGTCGACCCCCACAACCATGCTGGTCGAAGCACGGTGATGCGAGCGGTCCGCGACTGGGGAGGCGAGCGCTGCGTAGATGGAGACTCGGCCATCACCGTCGCAGGAGTTCGAACCCTTCACCAGTGTCATACCATTGTTGTAGGCCCGGACAGAGGGCCGTCGAAGAACAGCTAGCTTCGTCGAATCACATCATGCGGGAGATGACGCGTTCGGTCTGTTCACTGCTGAGGCCGAGCTCGCGGAAGGCGAGCGGCCCGCCCTCGTCGAGTACCGGTTCCTGTTCTCCCAGGGTGAGCCTGGTATTGGTCTCGAAGAAGACGCCGGTGTGAATTACATCCCCCCAAAGCATCGCCTTCTCGATACCCGCCTTCCAGTCGCTCGCATCATGCTCGATGTCCTCCAGTGGCTGCACCCGTGGCCGGAAGAACTGGTAGGTGTTGACCTTGTTGAACGTCACACATGGGCTGAACACGTCGAGTAGGGCGAATCCCTCGTGCTGGATACCCTCGACAATCAATCGAGTCAGTTGCTTGATGTTGCCAGTGTAGCCTCTCGCGACCCACGTCGCTCCCGCCGTAATCGCACTCGCGATGGGGTTGATTGGCAACTCGACGCTGCCGAACGGGGTGCTCTTGGTCTTCATGCCGACCTCGCTGGTAGGCGAGATCTGACCGGTCGTCAGTCCGTAGATCTGATTGTTCATCACGATGTACAGGATGTCGAGGTTGCGCCGGCTGGTATGGGTGAAGTGATTCCCTCCGATGCCGTAGCCGTCTCCATCTCCTCCGGTCACTATGACATTCATCTCGTGGTTCGCTAGCTTCGCCCCGCTCGCGTGCGGGAGCGACCGCCCGTGCAGCGTGTGCATCCCGTACGAGTTGAAGAAGCCGGGGAAGTTCGACGAGCATCCGATGCCGCTGATTGTGAGAATCTGATGTGGCTGCAGACCGAGTTCCGAAACCGCTCGCTGTAGGCCGCTCAGCACGCCGAAGTCGCCGCAGCCGGGGCACCAATCAGGATCCACCTTGCCCTTGAAATCCTTGGGTTTCAGGCTGATTTGCACATTCGTATCGCTCATTCACTCACTCCCTCAGACTATGATTTCCTCATACGGCACCGACAACGCCTCTCCACCCGCCAGTTGGTCTTGAACGGCGGCCGTGATGTGATGCGGCTTGAACGGCTCACCGTCATACTTGCGGATGTGCCCATCCACTGTGAAACCGGTCTCGCTGCGCAGGTAGCGATGGAAGAGCCCGGTGTAGTTGTTCTCGACTATGATGGTGCGCTTACAGGATGACAGCAGTTCGTCCGCCTCGTCCACGTGGAACGGGACCAGCCACTTGAAGTGCAGATGATTGGCGACCACGCCGGCCGCCGCCAGTTGTCCGATGGCCTCCTGGATGACGCCGGCGGTAGAGCCCCAGCCGACGAGGGTCACCTCAGCATCAGCGGGGCCGACGATTGCCGGAGGAGCCAGTTCAGCCAGCAGACCATCCATCTTGCTCTGTCTCTTCTCCATCATCGCCCGGCGCTTGTGCGGGTGGGTGAACTCATCGCTGATGAGCACGCCGTCAGGCATGTGCTCGTCGGTGGATACGACATGCTCGTAGCCGGGGATTCCTGGGAGGGCACGGGGCGAGATGCCGCTGTCGGTGAACTTGTAACGCTCGTAGTTCCCAGCCTCCTCTCCTGCTTCGGTGATGAGCTCCCCTCGGTCGATGACCGGATGCATGTCGAGCAGTTTCGGGTCGATGGTCGAAGTCTCGTCGGATATCAGCAGGTCGGAGACGATGATTGCCGGCAACTGGTACTTGTCGGCGAGGTTGAACACCTCGGGAATCGTCTGGAAGGCGTCGAGAGGATTGCTTGGTGCGAGGATGAGTTTCGGGAAGTCGCCCTGACTGGCGCCGAGCACCTGCCACAGGTCGCCCTGCTCGGTCTTCGTGGGCACCCCGGTGGAAGGGCCGGCACGCTGCACGTTGACGACGACGATGGGCACCTCCATCATGGCGGCTGCACCTACCCCTTCGGTCATCAACGCGAATCCACCACCTGAGGTGGCGCACATCGAACGGCAGCCGGCGTGGGCCGCTCCCACAGTCATGCAGATGACGCTGATCTCGTCTTCGACCTGACGCACCATGATGCCGAGTTCGCGGGCGTTGGCCGCCATCCAGTGCAGGATTCCGGTCGAGGGGCTCATCGGATAGGCGCAGTAGAACTTGACACCGGCACTGGCCGACGCCATGGCGAAGGCCTGATTGCCCGCCCACACGGCGAGAGGCGCACTTGGCTGTGGCGCCTGCTGCGCTGCAGGCTGGAAGTTGGCCGCAGAGTGTTCGTACGCCGCCTTTGCCACACGCACGTTCTCCGCCACCAGTTCCTCGCTCTTGGCCGAGAACTGGAAGTCGAGTACGTCTTCAAGGGCTGAGAACTCGATTCCGAGGAGCTGGCATGCGACAGCGATCGCCACCGTGTTCTGCATCAGTTTGTTGGAGCCCTTTCCAGCAAGTTCGCCAACAGCCATCGGGCAGAGCTGAACTCCTTCTGCCGCCTCTCCAGGTTCGATCGTGTCGCTGTTGAAGATGACCGAGGTGCCAGGGCCGAGGTGCTCGAGGTGTCGGTCCATCGTGTCCTGATTGAGGCAGATTATCAGGTCGATGACATCGCCATGGGTGCGGATCTCGCGGTCACTGCAACGGACAGTGAGGAAGGAGTGGCCGCCGCGGATGATGGATTGGTAGGCGTTGTAGGCGTACATGTGGATGCCCCGGCGAGCAAACAGGCGAGCGAGGATGTTCCCAGGAGTCGCGATGCCCTGTCCAGCCGCGCCGCCGATGCTGATTACGTAATCGAAAGAACCCACATTACTCACCCACCAAGCACCTGTTTACTCTGCTAGACCCCTACCTTGTAGGGGTTCGGCCGACAGGACCGGCTATTATATCGGTTCCTCCTTCCTCTCCTGCGCCCACGAATAAGATGCGGTGAGGGAATGAGCGGGTGACTCAGAAGCCGGCACGGCCTCATTCGCCGACGTCATCGTCGAAACTCTGCCACGGCAGCCGCTCGAACGCCTCAAGCGCCGGCGAGTTCAACGAGAAGTTGTGCGCCAGTGCCTGCTCGAGGCTCACCCAGTCAGGAGTTGAGCCGTCTATCCACTCGTAGCGGTGCCCTGGGATCAGCCTCCAGTCACCGGGCAATCCCCTGAGGAGCTCGCGCGCGTACAGCACGCTCCTCCACTGCGCACCCGGGTCGCTGCCGGGCAGGTCGACGCGCCCGGAGTGCGCTGTGAACAGCAGGTCTCCGGCGTGGTAGACTCCGTGCCCGTGGAAGGTGACGTGGCCGGGAGCGTGGCCGGGCGAGTGCGTGACCCCGAGCCTGATCGATCCGGCAGACCACTCCACGGTGGTGTCCGGCTCGCTGTCCCAGATGTGGGTGAAATCGACCTTCTTGAATACGACATGGCTGAGCAGGCTCGGCACCCGCGCCTCCTCGTGCCCCCAGACCTCGACGTCCGGGACCAGGTTGAGCATCATCGAGTACCCGGCGGTGTGGTCGCGATGGGTGTGGGTGTAGAGCAGGTGCGTGGGTGAGAGCCCCTCCTCGGCCAGAGCCGCGACCCAGTGCTTGGAGTCGAACGGGTCGACGATAGCGACTATCCCGGCGGCCCTGTCGATGAATGCGGTGTTCATGTTCATGTAGCCGCCCATCTGGGTGACCCAGACCTCGACGCCGTCATCCGCGACAGTCACATCGAACTCCCCCTCCGCCAGCATCGCCCAACCCACCGGACCACGCCGCATAGGTGTGGCGGCCACTCCCTCTCAGGGCAGGCTTCAAAGCGTGGCCTCCGAGTC
>JYMV01035541.1_pt1 | contig 10518 bp, 9 predicted proteins | sample 338911 | NCBI WGS metagenome assembly JYMV01 (sample SAMN03354496, study PRJNA234377) | hydrothermal vent metagenome | biome: Deep sea; feature: Hydrothermal plumes at the Eastern Lau Spreading Center, Western Pacific Ocean; material: Seawater | place: Tonga | collected 2009 | depth 2000 m m
GTACTCACTACAACACGGTGAACCACACATATTGTACACGGCGCCCCACTTATTTCAATATGATGAATCGCCCCTAAACATGTGATACACCGCTTTAATGGACAGTGCTCATCGTTTATTAAGGAAATACCAGTGTTCTGTCAGTGTTCTTTACACGTTAAAAAGCAATGAATTACTAATATATCGTTAGGTTATTGATAGTTAGTTAATTTTTAATAATGGCATAATAGTTGCTAGGGTGATACTTACAGAATAAAAAAATCGTTTCGTCATAATGACGAGTAAATGACAAAAACAGGAATCGGGAGAATCAATATGAAATTAATATTAGTAACAGCTATTACACTAAGGTCATCAGCTGCCGCCAATGCGGGAATTATTAATACTGGCAAGCGAAGCAACAAATGAAATGCTTAAATCTTTCTTTAATTGCGCTTTTATCAGCAGTATCAAGCAATGTAAATGCTGCTTTAGTTTCTCGTTTAGGTGGGCAGGCAATCTATGATGATGTCACCAATCGAACCTATATAGCTGATGCAAACTATGCCAGCAGTATACTGACCGACGTAATGCTTCAGGATATTATGGTTATAGCAACTGGGTATGATAATTATAATACCTATGAAACTGTTGAAAGTGATTTTGATATAGATATCAACGGTGATTACACAGGCTCTATGACTGCCGCGGCGGCATGGGGTTTTGCTCGTTTACTCACCTTTGGTGGGGTTGATGGCTGGGAAGTAACTAGAGAAGATGATATGAGCAGTTTGTTTTTTCAACCGGGGCCGACAGGATTTGACTATCAATTTTCCACGGCACCGAGTCTATTTACAAACATACCGGATTTTTCAAATTTATCATTGAGTTTTTATCATAATGGTGGTGATAACATATATGATCAGCTTTTTTCTTGTAACAATAGTAAAGGCGGTACTAATCCATTAGCGGGAGGGGCGTCAATTTGTCCATATAATGGCAGAGATGGTGATGGAGTTGATGCATATGCATTTATTTCTATTAGTGGCGATGTGCTACCAGCCGTTATTCCCGTACCGGCAGCAGTATGGTTATTCGGTTCAGGCCTTATCGGTTTAGCTGGTATTGCAAGACGTAATAAAGTTTAAAAATCAAAACAAACTTTATTAAAGGCGGATATTTATTTCTGATAATTAGTCGCCTTTTTAATTGCAAAGCCAAGTGCGAGCATAATCTACTTTTTAGTTCATCGAAGCATCGCCACCAAGATATTGCGGCACAAGTTATCAATTAACCAAACCGCTCGAGTCGACTGTCATTCTCATCAAGATTGCCACCACTGATGAAATTAAGCGGCGCATAACCATCCGTGTGAATATATTCACCGAACAGCTTAACGCTCGGGCTCAAAAACGATGCAACACCTAATACGGTCTGATCCTGTTTGTGCCATGGAGACCCGGACGGGCCTGCCACAAAACGACTGAACTCTGCCGACAGATCCAGTGGCTTATCATCGTTCATCAACCGGGCGTCTTTTATGGAGCCACGCTATGTAGTTTTACATCATCAACACGTCCAGTACCCTGCACGAAAAACGCATTGACTTCTAATATCTCCAGGCCAGGCTGTGCCAACGCCAAGTCCTGCTGCAAATCTTGGATATAGGTACGCCACTGACCATCTCGCGTTCCCGAACCCAAGCCGAGATTAACGGTTGCTGCCGTGCCTAAACCGTTTGAGTCAACCGCTGTATAACGAAGATACCGCGCACCCGCGACAGTCATTACTTTAACTGTAATGATGTAAGTCTCCGCATAATTCATACTCCACTCGAGGATATTTCCACTACCATCTCTCCATTCCTTCAGGTCACTGTTCCGCAACACATATCCATTGGTCCAGCTCGCACCGCTGAAATCAATAACCTGACTCTGGCGCCCAGCATCAAACACATTGCTGACAACAGCGCCTGCTGGAACATTGTCGTAAATTTCCCAACGACCGACACTACCATCTTCAGAATCCTCATATATCGTCGGCGGAGGCCCCGAATTGGCATCTGCAGGATCTGAACCCGCATCTAGCTCAGCACCATCGCTAACGCCATCGTTGTCCGAGTCGGGATCCAAAAGATTAATCAAGCTGTCCGCATCACCATTTTGGCTCCAGTTAATACCCCAATATGTAAGCTCTTCTCCATCGCTGAGCCCATCCCCGTCAGTATCAAACAGTGATGGATCCGTCATATATATAGCTATCTCCTCAGCGTCGGAAACCCCATCCCCGTCGGTGTCTGCAGGCGGTAAAATGCTATGCAATCTGACATCGTCAACGCGCCCCGACCCCTGCATGAAAAAGGCATTTACTTCTAGTATATTTACCCCCGGCTGCGCCAAACTCAGGTCTTGCTGCAAGTCACGAACATAGGTTCGCCAATGTCCGTCCTGTGTGCCGGACCCCAGACCAAAGTTGATCGATACGCCAGCCCCCAGACCATCGTAGTCAACCGAAGTATATCTAAGGTAGCGCACCCCCTGATCCGTATTGACCTTGATGTTGATCATATATATTTCAGAATATTTCATACTCCATTCAACAATGCTACCGCTGTTATCACCCCACTCTGTAAGGTTGCTGTTGCGTAGCACGTATCCGTTGGTCCAACTCGCGCCATTGAAATCAATAACCTGACTCTGGCGCCTAACATCAAACACATTGCTGATCACCGAGCCTACAGGATCGTTGTCATTAATCTGCCAACGGTTCGTGAGACCATCTTCGCCATCTTCATATACTATCGGTGGAGGCGCTGATCCCGAATCTTCTGGGTCGGAACCCGCTTCACGCTCAATTCCATCGCTCACTCCATCGTTATCGGAATCGAAATCCAGCAGATTGTACAGACCATCACCATCATTGTTTCGGTTCCAGTTATTCCCCCAGAAAACAATCTCTTCCCCATCACTTATACCATCACCGTCAGTATCAAATAGAACCGGATCTGTTGCATAGACACTGAATTCCACGTCATCCGGGATCCCATCACCATCAGTGTCAGCCGGTGGCAAAACGCTATGCAAGATCACGTCATCAACCCGACCAGAACCTTGTACAAAAACAACGTTTACTTCCAGTATCTTCAGCCCCGGCTGCGCCCGATCCAAATCCTTCTGCAAGTCACGTACGTAGGTCCGCCAACGACCGTCTTGTGTATGAGATCCCAAACCAAAGTTAACTGATACTCCAGCGCCAAGCCCGTCGTAATCAACCGCTGTGTACCTCAAGTACCGATTACCGCGATCTGTTTTGACTTTCACGTTCACCATGTATATTTCGGAAAATTTCATGCTCCACTGAATAATGGATTTTGTTGAATCGTTCCATTCTTGGAGTTCATCATTCTTTAAGGCATACATGTTTTTCCAACTCGAACCGCTGAAATCGATCACTTGACTCTGACGAGCTAAGTCAAACACGTTACTAATCACTGCACCTGCTGGAACGTTGTCATACACCACCCAGCGACTCACGCCGACGTCCTCTGCATCCTCATAGATCACTGGCGGCGGCACTGAAGCCGGATCCGCTGGATCGCTACCCTCATTAAGTTCGACTCCATCTCCTACACCATCACCGTCCGAGTCGGGATCTAACAAGTTCACTTGTCCATCCCCGTCACTATCCTTATCCCAATCACTACCCCAAAAAATAAGCTCACTACCATCACCGATACCATCACCATCAGTGTCGAACCGGGTTGCATCCGTAAAATAACTGGTATTTTCCAACGCATCACTGATGCCGTCGCCATCAGTATCCTGCGGAGGTGACGAACTGTGCAACTTAACATCATCCACTCGACCTGAACCTTGAATGTGAAACTCGTTGACTTCAATCAGCTTCACACCGGGCTGACCTAACTCGAGATCCTGTTTCAAATCACGAACAAACGTATGCCATTGCCCATCTTGCGTCTCAGATCCCAACCCATAATGGATGGTTAGCTGGTCGCCAAGTTCATCATAGTCGACAGCGGTATATCGCAAATACCGAGTACCCCTATTGGTTTTAACCTTTACTTTCACAAAATAGGTTTCGGAAAACTTCATGCTCCATTGAATCACGGACTTTGCAGCATCTCGCCACTGCTCTAGAGCATCATTCCTCAATACATAACCGTTTTGCCAGCTCGCGCCTAGAAAATCGATCACCCTACTTTGACGATCGGCGTCGAATACATTACTAATTACCGCGCCAGCGGGATCATTGTCATAAATCTGCCAACGGTTAGCACTCCCGTCCTGAGCACTTTCATAGACCGTCGCTGATGAATGCAAATCAAAACCTATGCGGTTAATCGGTTGCGCGGTTGGCCCAAATCGCCATGCGGGGATCATCGGAAAGTCATGACCTTCGTCAACACTGTGCTGGGAACTTTTCTTGACCATTTGATCCCACAACTCTCCACGGATCTCAGTCTGGCTGCTCAAACAATCGTAAAATTCATGGTAAGGCTTTCTCAGGTTGTAGGTGGTTTGAAATCCATAACCATCGATATAGATACTACCGTCGTACAGAATATCGACGATTGCATGAGCTTCAGGTTTCGTTTTAGGCGAACTGAACGTGTAGTATTGAATACCACCCACAATGTTCTTGGCGCTAATATGATGATGCCCCTGAAACACGGCAAGGATATTTGCTCCGTTAGCGGCCCCCCCCTCTAATATCGCTCTTGTTTCTTCGAAGTTTTCTGACATACCCGGTTCAACATACTTATATTGAACGTAATCAACCGTAGGAGCATCATCCGGGTCATAACTTGAAACAAACGGGTCGGCCAACCTGATATAGATAGTGTTAAATGCAAGATTATCAGCCGGATTCGAACCGTAATCCCACGAATTAGCGACTAGTTCGCCAACACTGGATATACGTAGAGGAGAACCTGCTAACCAAATAAACTGATTGTAATATTCACTTGTGTGCGTTATTGCTGGAAAGCCCCCCCCCACCGCCTCGAGGTAGTATTCGTCAATCCCTGCTACAGACGCAGTCCACTGATACTTCGAAGCATCTATCAACGCAACTTTTTGATGGCAATTATTCAGCGGCAAACAATCCACCCGAGCGTGTGACATAAAAACAATCGGCATACCCTCATCAATTCCGCCGACTGACACTTTCGCGAGTTCATCTGTTAGAAACTGGAGTGTCCCATCTGATGCCCAACGATATCCCTGAAGTGCGCCTGCCACGGGAATCTGACCAACGTTGTCAAAGGCCACAAACCTGACTCCGTTGACATCAAATGTATAGTCCATCCGGGTAGCATAAGCATTATCATCATAGGTTTCCTGGCCATAGTAGCTAAGCGTGTTGTACAACTCTGTTCGAGTCGTTCCGAAGCCGGTGTCGTGATTACCAATTACCAAATGGACTGGCAAAGTATACTGATCAAACAGGCCTCCGATATCGCCGAGGTTTGAATTCAAGGCTCCATCGGCGATAAAGCCTCCGTACGCTGGCCAAGTTGATCCCTCCACCCAACCTGCATGATCTTCGACCATGTCACCCAGAATAACTGCGAAATCGGCTTCTTGTTCAATAAAGTCGTCCCAGGCCAGTTGCATCTTGCCGAGGTTGGAGGTCAAGTCGTATTTGACTGGATCAATCTGTTCTAGCGGGTGGGGAACACCAGCCGGATTACGATAATAGTGTGTATCCGCCATTACGCCGATTCTCACTAATACCGTTTTATCGACAAATGCGCCTAGTTCGGCAGCCACGTCAGCTTCGGTCCACTGAAACGACGCGTTAGAAAAGTCAAACGTGTCCAGATCAAACAACCCAAACCCATCAAGAATATCATTGGAGGTGAAAACAATATCGGAATTTATTCTGCCAACCAACCACGCACTATTGACTGAGGCAGCGAGATTCAGGTCATAGTTGAAGTCGGTACGGGAAAGATCAATATCGCCGATCGCGACGGTAGCATAATCACAAGTTCCAGCGTTACTGGAAAACAATACCGCATCTTCTATCAGAGTTGGAGACGATGATTCAAAGTGGAGTTCTACCGCCAGACCAATTTGACTCGCGGCTAGACCAACTGCCACTAGCGCAAAACTTGCGCATCCCTTAAACCCACAGCCTAGTTTGATGTTCCCCATCTCAACATACCTCCAACTACAAAAATCAGCCTCTATGTCAAAAACCCGACCCTCACCCAAAACCATAAAATAAACTGAAACCTATCACCTGATAAAAGACTTCTGGGAAAAATAAAATGCGTAAATTTCCATGCTTACAACGACATACAAATGGTTAATTTCTCCGGCAGGTATTTTCCCCATGTCGATGGTGGTCAACATTTCCCAGATCGATCTCAGATGAGTATGTATCAACGCAGAGTTTTCGCTCAGCATCACCATATGATAAGCCGCCAATGGAAAACGCACATGCGCTAACATCGCCAATGGAGCATCATCTAGCATCTCAGGTTGATAACGCTCCCAGGCATCTTGGCTCCCATGCAACTCATCTCCTTCCCAACCCCACTTCGCGCTCAAAGTTTTCCATTCATTTTCCGAATGAAACTTCCGATACCATGGCCCAGGAAAATCTCGATCCATCTGTACTTGGGAAATATAAAACAGCAAATCACGCACAACACTCTTCTTTTCCGAATCGGACAGAAACCGATACAACGAATTAAGCCGAAAGGATCCCTGATTTGCATAAATTGGATGCGCATTGAGTTCAACATGTGGCCCCGGATGTAAACGCCGCCAACGCAACCCCCCCTTCTCATTCAGAAATTTATTGAATACTTCCAACCAGTGCTCATCTCCTGTGCCAATGTATAGTGCATACACTGTCGGCAACAAAATCGATGCATGCTGAAATATATAACCGGTCCAAGGGAATCCAACGTGAGCACGAGTCACCCCATCTGCGCGTTTTATCTCCCAAAGATTATCTTCTAGTCGGTGACCTACCTTATCAAGCGATTGACGGATCCATTGCTTATCAGTATCGGTTGCTAACGAGGATGCCGAAAATCGAGCCAAGCTGATAATATATGCCGTATGCTGATCCATGGAAGAATCGTCGTACCAAGCTGACTTATCATCAGGGTGCGGCCCCCGAGGAACCAACCCAGTCAATGTCGGATACCTTGCTTTTGGATATCTCTCCGGAAGGGAGCCTATCAATTTGAGCCCTAAAACTATTTTACGGATGTTTTTTTCTAAAAAAGGATCAGGGCGAGCCTCCCAAGCATCGAGAAGTGCAACAAGAATGTGCCCTCCATGAAGTGAAGTATCAGCGATACGTGACCCATACCCCCACGGCTTGGGCTGATCGTGATTCACACCCTCCGGAGTGGTCCATCCTTGCTTCGTAGATAATCTGGCACCATAGAGAATATTGCTCGCAGGCTGACGAAAGCTGTTGAAATAGCCACTTGATAACGACCAGACCCGATCGACTAACTCGTCTTCGGAAAACGGCCAGTCTCTCTGTTGCTCAGTGGAAAGCGCAGACGCTCTGGGAGATGCGAATACCAAACTTACGTTACCGATCGAGAAAACCAACGTGAACAACACATAGGCCGAAATAATTCTATAATCCACCAGCCACAGTCGACTTTTTTCAGCTCCACCGAGAGATTTATTCTCGATCAGTCGAGTTCTACTATTGAAAAATACAGACATCCCCATGCATCCCCATGCATCCCCTTTATATGAGTATAGCAAATATTAATGACATTTTCCGTCACGCCCACCACCATAGAGAACATTGCTTAGAACTCTTTTCACATCGTTCTCCCCAGAATATCCTCAGAAACATGTTATTTCCCCCCGAATACTCGCTCTCTTTCACCCCAGTTCTGCTAATGTCTATTCTCTGGCCAACCAATACCCTGTCGAGTTAGCGCTTGACCGCAACATAGCCGTACACAGCAGCACCACCGCAGACGCGGCAGGTTTCCACGTCAATGTTGAATACCCGTTTGAGTCTTTGTGCTCAGGTCATTGCTACGTGGCGTTGTACGGGTGTTTTCTCTTGCTGTCTTTATGCGTCATTTATAGCGCATTCTTTTAATCTTTGTTTGGGGACATAGGTCATTGATAAATCCTTATTTCAGTATTGCTAAACGTCTGCTTCGTCTAAGGCATAAGCCACTTGTAGCAAAAAGGCGCGGCGCACTCTGGCTATTGTTTCCAAATGACTGGATAGATAACCGACTGCTGATTGGCCGGCCCTTTGAGCGTGAGCAACTGTCTTATGCAGAACAGTGTATCAATGTCCATAATCTGGACTATTGTTTTGATTGTGGTTCAAATTTTGGTCTCTACAGTGTCACACTAGGAATGAAGGTTGAACGGCTAGAGGAAATGCATGCCTTCGAACCTGTTGCTAAAACATGGGGTCGTCTTGTTAGTAATATTACCCTTAATAATCTGAATGCAAAAATTACGGCTCATAACTATGGTCTTGGAGAAAAGGAAGAGACTTTAACTATCGTGATTAATCCTTCTTCTTCAGGTACGGCTTCTCTGAAAACATCAGAAGAGCAGACAATAACGCCTACGTATATTGAACAAAAAGTTCAAATTTTTCGTTTCGATGACAAGTTTGACCAGACTGGACAGAGATCATTCTTCAAAATTGACCTTGAGGGACATGAAAAATATGCTTTAAATGGTATGAAAACCTATCTAGCAAACAACCAATGTATTTTACAAGTTGAACAATGGAAAGAGAACCGCAATATCATCCATGATCTGCTTAAAGAATTTGGATATAAAAAGTTCCATGCAATTAATGAGGACTTTTATTTTAGCAATTTTATATGAACTTGCCGTTATTGAGTATAGGAAGTATTAACGCCCTTTTCCATCATGCCCGCCACCATTAAGAACATTGCTTAGAACTCTTTTCATATCGATCTCCCCAGAATAACTCGGAAACATGACATTCCCCCCGAATACTCCCCCTCTTTCTGTACTGGTCAACCGATACCGGACACTTTTTCTAGAGACTTTTCGTAGTTAATTGGTGACTGATCACCGTTCGTAGAATGCAGTCGTACAAGATTGTAATATCTCATGTAAGCAGCTACATCGTTTCTCATATGCTCGCGGGTTGGCTGAGCAATTTTAAATATCCAGTCGTGCTTAAGACTTCCGAAAAATCGTTCGACCACGGCATTGTCCCAACACGCACCCACATCGCCCATGCTTGACCGTACGTCGTAAGATTCCAATAGTTTCCGGTGCTGTTTACTCGTATATTGGGAGCCACGGTCACTATGAAAGACCAGCCCCCTTGGCGGCTGCCTCAAGTTATAAGCCATGATCATCGCTTGGCAGATCAAGCCTGTCGTCATGCGTTTACTGATGGCCCAACCGACAATGCGTCGTGAATATAAATCCATGATGATCGCCAAGTACATCCAGCCTTCACCTGTTTTCAAATAGGTGATATCACCAGCCCAAACCTGATTGATTCCGACAGGATTGAAGTTCTGGTTCAGCAAGTTAGCAGCGACTGCATCGCTGTGTTTACGTTTAGTCGTAACCTTATAGGCAACGCGTTGTCTCACGACTAAATTTAGTTTTGCCATCAAGCTACGCACTTTGTAGCGGCCGATTTGAAACCCTTCCTCACGCAGTTTTTTCATCATTTCACGATTACCAAGGCTCTCACGACTCTGCTCAAACAGTGCTTTCATTCGACGATGAAGATGCAGCACTTCAGCACCAATTAGCTGTCCTGGGCGCTTTCTCCAAGCATAATAGGCCGAGCTACTCACCTGCAGAACTTCACACAGCTTGCGCACTGGAAACCGCGCCGAGTTGTCTCTAATAAAGTCAAACTTTACTTCATTTCTTTCGCGAAGAAGGCGCTGGCTTTTTTTAAAATCTCTTTTTCCATACGCAAGTTCTTCACTTCTTTACGCAGCTGCCTTAATTCGTTGCGCTCATCCACAGTCAATTCCTTACCCTCAAGTTGTGCTTCGATCTGATCCTTCCAGCGATACAGCATATTGCTGGCAATACCCAATGATTTCGCAGCCTCTGGCACCGAGTAACCTTGCTCTCGAACCAACGCGACCGCTTCATCTTTATACTCTTTAGAATATTGCTTGTATGTGCGTTTCTGACTCATAATGACACCTTAATGTTTGACGATTATTGTCTCTCATTAAAGTGTCCGGTTCTATTAGACCAGTACACGCATCACAGCCGTTGCCAAAGCTGTCGCCATCCGTATCGCGCTGATCGACATTGGGGCCGAGTTACCACCAACACGCCAGCTTTGGCCAGTTGATAACTTGCCTGTCTAAGAAATACTGGAATAGACGGGGCTGGCGCTAATTGGATGGACGTGGAATGGGTGCGGGGAATTTCCAGATGAATAGGATAAATTCAGTGATATATTACTGCTGGGTATGGCGGCACGATACGGTTCATGGCAGGATTGCCACCTGCTACACACAGGAACGCATTAACCCATGAACAT
>JYMV01004322.1_pt1 | contig 10517 bp, 9 predicted proteins | sample 338911 | NCBI WGS metagenome assembly JYMV01 (sample SAMN03354496, study PRJNA234377) | hydrothermal vent metagenome | biome: Deep sea; feature: Hydrothermal plumes at the Eastern Lau Spreading Center, Western Pacific Ocean; material: Seawater | place: Tonga | collected 2009 | depth 2000 m m
AATAGCTTCAATTGACTGGGTTTTTTCAAGTTCAGAAGTAAAGCGGTCTGTAAGAGCTTGCCCTTCTAATTTACTGAGTCCCTCAACTTCAAATTCCAATACAGCAACCGTCGTATATATTCGATTCTGTACTGGAGTTTGCGCAAGATTTAAGAGGCCGTAATTATTATTATTCAAAGAAGCAAATGCAGACTGATAAATCGTTTGGGCAGTTGGATTAGCTGCTATAAAGAGGCAAAGGCATATACAATATTTCCATACCGACTTCATTTCATCAGGGAATCCCTTCTGATTGATCTGTTCAAAGAATGTTATACCTGAAAACGGAAGAATTTACTATGAGTATGAGAAAATATTTATGACAATAAATGAGTTTGAGATACTCACAGGATAAATCGATCCTAGAACGATTAACCCGATAGATGTTCTCACATAATAGATATAAAAATCAAAAATAATAATTGAAATTGTGATAGTTCTCACAGCTATATTATCGCCTTGCGTTATTGAATCAATAAATTATTACCACCTTAATTTCATTCACCTCATACCAATCCCAGAAATTGGAACGATCTAACTTTATAACACCATTTTTAAAACTGTACCGCACACGTTTTCTATAAAGGGATTCTGTAAACCAATCAGAATTATCCCGTTTATAATAAATAGCCACAAAGGGAGGACTATCTTCTTTTAATTCAGGAATAACCAATGTGCAAATCGCATCATTGAATTCACCTTCCGGTGTAATGAACTCTACCTTTGTGTAATGATATACACGCTTGGTGAGAGACTTGAATTCAGTAAATTTCTGGTTAGATTCTTGGGAAACGGCTGCCGAGGATACTAAGCAACATATAAATAATTGGGCGATCCACTTCCCCCCTAGGATCATTCTCATTTTTTCTTTTTACGCTTAAAAAATAAAAATTTCTTTTTGGGCTTTTCTTCTGTTACTTCCTTTTCAGGAACATCCTTTTTTGGCCCATCGCCCGAGGAGAGTTTCTTTTCGAATTCACTGAGTTCTACAGGTTCAGCATTTGGGTCCTCCCCGCGCATAGTTGCCAATAATCCATATTGGTTTCTGGTCCGGCTATGAATGGTGTTAAGCATTCCATTTACTTCCTCATTAAAATGGGCAACGGTTCGTTCCATGCGAGCAATGAGTTCCGCCATAAACGGCTCTCCATAGGCATCACCTAATTTGTCTCCAATGGCTTGGAGCTTTTCATTGAGATATTCTTTTTTGAAATCAGTTGTTTCTTCTGTCATATTATCTCCAGGATTCTAACGGTTTATTTTATCCAATTCAGCTGGGGTCAGCCCAAACTGGGTTTTTTTTGATAATAATATCATAGATGTATCATAGACTTCCGCCCCGGCAATCAATCCGAATATGGCACCCAAAAAGCGATTATGCCACTGTTGCCCCCAGGCCGGTTGTGTTTTGCGATTCCAGGATTCCATTAATCCAAAACCTAAAACGGCCGCCAATCCATAAAAATGCATTTTCAACTCCGGTCGCTGAATAATTTTCTCACGATAGTTGATTCGCTCCATTTTTGAAATTGGAATTTGTTTTATGGCAAAAGGTGTTTGGAGTAATAGTTGTTCTTTTTGATACGATAACAACGTCCCTCGAACCCATTTTCCATTAAGATGTTTAACAGATACATATTGCCCGGTTTGGATATTTTCCAAAATTTCCTTTGTTCGTAAATAGGTCAAGTTTTTCCGAAATGATTCTCGAATCTCCTCGGTGATCTCTGGCATTTGATTAAGCCTTATCTGCAAATCAATAAACTCTTTTTGGGTATAGGCTCTCCGGCTGACTTTTATCCGGGTATATTCCACAAACGAAATGCGGGTTTCAATTCGATTGTTGTTTATTTCAAAAAACTGGGCACTTTCAAAATTTGAAATATCAGGAAACACTTCATAATATTGGTTTTCTTCTGCATCCAGTGTATATCCAACATGTTTTGTAAGTGGTACAACTTCGCCCTGTTGTCCTATCAAAGGAAAAATCAAACCAAGAATGAGTAATGGTTTAAACAGGTTTTTCCAATGATTCAATTATTTCATCCAATTCTGGAAATCGCTCTTCAGCTTTTTTTGAGAAAATCAGATTGTCATTTTTCATCACTTCATACACGCCGCCGCCCGATGGAATTAACGCCAACGATTCGACAGCATTGCCATATTTTTCAAGTAACGCGGAAGCCATACTGGCAGCCCGGGGTAAATAGTTTCACTGGGTACAATATTCAATTGAAATACGCATATGTTCTCCTTTTATAACCAGGATTTAATCCAAAAAATACCAAACACAACTAAAAGGCTTGCTAACCCAATCAGTACAGTAGCTGCCTTTCCGAACCCGCGCCTGCCTGCATCATATCGGTAAACTGTTTTTAATTTTTCAGCCATTAAAAATTGAAAGCCGTTTCAATGGTAGTTTGTTTCACCGGCTCTAAGCCCGAACCCGTATCCCGATAATACTGTCGAAAATCCCAGATTAAGCTCACACCTTTACTCACTTCATAACCAACCTTATATCCAAATAAAGTATTCATGGATGGGTTCCCAAAATCGAATGGATTTTTATCGTTATTCCGTTGGTAATACGCTTGCGCCACGCTGAGTTTTGGAATGTTTTCTGCATTAATGTCAATCATAGCGTTAAAACTATTTAACTCAACATCACCTTCGCCCTTCATGCTGGCATATGCTGCCTTAAAGCTCACCAGGTTAAACAAGTTTGCTGAAGCAGAGCCGTACATACCCGATGTACTAGATGAATCCACAAGGACCACTTGATCCTTGGTGCGAATTATGGTTGTGGAATCACTGAATACAGCCACCACTCGGGAAAGATCATAACTCCCGTCAAAAAATTGCGGTGCAAAAAAGCCCTGTTTAATACGATATTCAAAACTCACATTCAAAAAACTGAATAAACTCGCCCGAATACCGGGGATTGTAATTCCAGTACCACCCATGGCCTTTCGGCTGTAATAGGCATCTCCAGCCACGGCTGGGAAGATCAGTTTATTGTATTCCATATAGGCTTCTAAACTGAGCGATTTACCTTTCAGAATCGGATATCCCAGATCAAATGCAAAACCCTGGGCCGTTGCTTTATTATCCTTTAAACTAAATGGCGTGGGTTTTAGTGTGAGATCGTTATCAGCAGAATCGAGAATATTGTCGCCGTCACCATCGATGTCCCAGCCATTGTCCGGTTCCTTTGTTCCACCATTCACATCAGCAATGCCATCGCCGTCTGTATCGTTCCAGTAATCTTTATCTGTGGGGAAATCATCAAACATATCCGGATAAGTATCTCCATCCACATCTTTCAATCCGGAGAATTGATTCATATCCATGATAAAGTTCAATCCGAATGTCAATGGTATGGCATCAGATAGCTTATAGGTACCGCGAAGACCCATGAGGGTACCGCCTCGGGAGAAATCTTTCATATTCGATAAAAAGAGTTCGCCACCAAAGTTACCAAATGACATTCCAGTATTAATCCCAACTTTACGTACGGATGGGAATTCCATCATGTTTGAGTATCCAGCCAACAAACCGCCATACCCAATCGTTATATTATTCAGGGAGCCCCATTTAAACCAGAATGGGTCTGATTTTTGACCCCACCGAATGAATAAAAATTTATCAATAATATCGGAAGCCTCATCCCATTCGTCTTTCCGGATACTTCCTTGGTTGTCAATATACATGACCAAATCAAGTCCGATGCCCAGTTTCCCAAAGGATAATTCCGGCCGAAGCGCCACTTGATTATAAATAGTCCCATCAATCGTTGCTGACCCAACACCCAACCCCAAATTAAATGGTTTTTTGGGCTTCGGTTTCCTGTGCGTCTGATGGTTCAGATGACTGTTCGGGTTCCAGCTCAGTTTCGGAAGTGGGTTCTTCCCTCTGCGGTTCTTCGTCTTGGGTTGGTTCGTCCTGCCGTTCTTGAGTATCATCCTGTTCTTCGGGTTCGTCTTGTTCGTCCTGCTGTTCTTCAGGTGACTCTCCTTCTGGATCCTCAGGATAGTCCCCCGGTTCTGCCGGGGCTGGTATAAGTTGACCCAATGCATTGGATATTGCTTTTTGACCGGCACCAACATTCACCGTTATTCCACTAATGGTATTAAATACTTCAAAATTTCCTGATTTCCCTACAAATTTATCCACGCCCGCCACCGCATCATGGAAGGCTGAAAATTCGGTCCCTTTCACAGAAGCAACCGAGACTGGGGTTTCAACACGATAGGCTTTTTTCCGATCCTTATTATTTACGTTGTGGAGCGTGGTTCCCTGTTCAATGATGAGACTGCGTGTGTTGGATGTTTCTACAAATTGGAAATCTGTATTTTCTCTAATTTTAACCACGGATCTATCGTCGAGAAAAATCACCACAGCAAAACTGGCTTCGCCCACGCGAATCGCATCTCCATTGGATATGGCCTGACCTGGTTTCACACTGACAGAATAAGTTCCGCTCCCGATAGGTTTAATAAGAACTTCTCCATTGGCTTTCATAACTCTGCCGATCGTTTCAGCCGAACAAATAGTAATGGTGAATAATATAAATATAATTGATATTTTTTTCATGAATGGCGTCGTCATTTGATGGACCTTATTTATGACAGAAAATTTTGATTATTGCTCTTGAATTTACCAAAAAAAGACAACACCTCAAGTGCGTTAGTTCACAGGTTGATTTAAATATTCTTTTACTAAAAATGCGATGGATTGATAGTTTATTGAGGAATGGGACATCATTCCCACTTCACAGGTTCGGCTGGTGGAATATCCGGTTTTATATCCCTTGATGTCCGATAATTCCTTTGCTGTGGCTGATTTGTTTAATTCTGGTACTATCAACCCACGATCCCCTGCAAAACCGCAACAGCCCCAATGGATCGGTATGGTAACCTTTTCTGTACATTTTTCTGCCAATGATTTCATTATAGCCACCTGACCCATTTTCTCCGTAGAACAGGTTGGATGCAGCACAATTTCACGATTAAGTTTTGGCTGATCCAATTTTTCCACACATATTGCCAGGAATTCAATAATATCCACCATATTAAGTTGACTCAATTGTGTTTGTACTTCTGGCCGTAATCCAACATTCGGGTGTAGCATTTGATAGGTGCAGGGTGATGTATCTATGAGAATCGGAAATTCACCATTGTTTGATGCTTTCCATAATAATTCTATGGTTTTTTCCTGAATAGAAATGGCTGCATCATGATATCCTTTTGATGCAAATGGCTGACTGCAGCAGGTTGAATTAATCTCAGGTGGTATCTGCAATGAGATTCCAGCCTTATCTGAAATATCCGTCAATATATTCGCTAAGGAGGTCTTTTGATTGTTACTGGCAAATACCCGTGTTAAACAGGAGGAAAAATATACCCATTGCTTTCCATGATTTTTATTTGATGTAAGCAGTGGTTCGGCCGCATAGGGCAGTTTGACATTCCATTGGGGGGATAATCCTATTTTATTTAAATATCGGGTAATCACTTTTAGGGCGGATCCTCCTAATATTTTTTCAGTTGCTTTTCCCATGGTTAACCCACTCCGAGCCAAAAACTGAACAAAGCTAAAATGATTGGCGGCCCACCCGCTGATGACTCTCCCAATGGTTGATTCATGTTCATGCCTAAAGGATTTTATAAAAGATCCTGTATTAATATTGACAGGGCAGGCAATTTCGCATAATCCATCTGTGGCGCACGTCTCAACGCCATCATAATGAAAGGCATCCAATACGGATGGATCTGCATATCCGCCGGCAATTTCCCTTTGAACAACAATACGCTGTCGCGGCGTCATTGTTATCTCATTCGAAGGGCAAACCGGCTCACAAAATCCACACTCTACACATAAATCCACCTCGTCAGAGACTAAAGGCATTTTCTTTAAATTCTTCACATGGAGCTTCTCATCTTTCGTCAGTAATACATCGGGATTTAAAATACTATTTGGATCAGCCAAATTCTTTATTTTCCACATAATATTGTATAAATCACCACCCCATTCATATTCAACGAATGGAGCCATATTGCGTCCGGTCCCATGTTCCGCTTTTAGAGACCCATCAAACTTCCCAACCGTAAGCTCAGCCATGTCATTTAACAATCCTTCAAACCGTTTTTCGCCGTCAGAACTGTTTAAATCCAAGGATGCGGCAAAGTGCAGATTTCCATCCTTTGCATGACCAAAAATGACTGCATCATCGTATTGCCATTGATGGCAAATCAATTTGAGTTCATTCACCACTTTGGGTAAATCACGATAATCATAACATAAATCTTCTGTAATCACGCTTGTCCCTTTTTTTCGCATAGAACCCACCGTAGGGTAAAGCCCTTTTCGGATATTCCATAGTTGCAGCCGCTGTGCATCATCAGAAATCATGCCCAATGGTAAGCGCCCCCCCATCAATGTTAATGCATGAGGAATTGATTGGGTCAAATGTTCAATTTCATTTACATGATGCTTTTGAAATTCAAACAAAAGTGCGGCGGAATCGTCCGCAATTTGGTGAGGATCGTAAGGGGGATTATTAAGATATTGTGCCGTGCGTAAGGAAGCATCATCGAGCATTTCAATCGCATCGGCACCTTCATTCACCAATACCGGTAATGCAGCCATGGAAGATGCTACAGAATCAAAGAGAACCAACCCCATTGTTTTTAATGGTGGATCATCGATGGTATCCAAAACCACTTCTGAGAAAAAAGCCAATGTCCCTTCGGCCCCAACAATTAAATGGGCAAAAATATCTAAAGGATGTTTATGGTCAATGAACGCATTCAGTGAATACCCTAACGTATTCTTAATTCTATATTTATGGCGTATTTTTTCCGTTAATATCGGTTGACTTTCAATTTCTTTTTTACAAGACAAGATACCATTTGCCAGGGCAGATTCATTTTTCATAAACCGGGGATAATCATCTGAATGTGATGTATCGTACGTTTGACCATTGGCCAGCATAAATCGCAAATGTTTCATTGTATGATATGCATTATTTTTCACACCGCAAACCATTCCCGATGAATTATTAGAAATAATACCACCAATCCTGGCTGAATTAATGGAGGCGGGATCGGGACCTATTCTTCTCTGATGTGGAGAAAGATAAATATTCGCGCGAGCACCAATAACGCCGGGCTCTAGTTTAATTGAACGTCCTTTATCCAGTACTTCATGATGTTGCCAACCCCGCACCACTTCTGCCATTATTCCTTCTGTGAGTGATTGTCCGGAGAGGGACGTGCCACCTGTTCTAAATGTTATGGGTATTTTTGTTTCATTTGCATGGGCAAGTAGGGATTGAACATCCGCCTCATTCTGTGGACGAATGACCGCTTTAGGAACCAACCGATACATACTTGCATCGTGGGCATATGCCAGTCGGTCTATTAACCGTTCAGACCAAATTTCTGAAGATATATTTTGGGGTACAGACATATAAATGCTATTACAATTTATTTCACATTACTGTCTTGGCTGCAATTGAGCCCAGGGTGCATTATGTAGTAAGGTCGGTTCTGTACTTGATGATTCACTCACATCTTTAATAAATATTGCGTCGGACGATTCACTACGAAAAATAACCGTGTCTGCGTTCGTATCATTTATCCAGTCTGCATATCGTCCACCGGATTGTAAAAGGGTTAATGAAGGGTTTGCATTCAACGTGAATAAATAAAGAAAATAACTGTTATTCTCAAATGACCATAAAATGGCTTTCTGGCTATCAAACGACCAACGCATATTGCGGAAATACTGACTGTTTACAGGCATGATTTTCTGGCCATCCGCCTTCGTGACCGCCACACCCACCGTTTCTCCAGGATAATCCATAATATATAGACCATCCCCTTCCAAGGCGTATAGAATCTTAGCCCCATCTGGAGACATGCGTGGCAAAATAAATTTCTCTACATTTTGGGCATTGGTCATGGTGAAAATATCTTTTACACCTATATTATTATTAGATTGGTGTTTTCGCTGCCAATATAAGATAAGGTTACTTCCCTCAATAAACTCTGGGTCACCATACCATTCATTGTTTGTTTCATTCGTCAATTTTACAGGAGATTCATCCTCATTGAGATTAACGATATAAATATTGTGATCCGTACCGGTAAAAACCGCCATGGATTGGTCTAAATTGAATGCAATATCCTGGGGTTCCTCTCCGGAAATGGTTCTCAAACTGGTACCGTTTTCATTCACAAGTAAACCAACGCCGCCATCGATGAGTGAGAATACTTTTTTCCCTTTCTGGATCCAAATTGGGAATTGGGCATTTACATTGGATAATACATGGGTAAACGGTAATGACGGACCCATGTTTGAAATGGTAATATCATCCCCTAATTCACGGATATAATCCACTTTAACCACCCGTTGGTACGATGAGGCACCTCTCACATTACTCCAGGCTGACTGATTCCATTTATCCATAACCCGCACACGGAAAATCTGTTCTTTATCATTTTCCACATTCATACCCCCTGAAGTCGTCTCCTGAGTATTGTGGACTGAAGAATCGACAACAGTCGAATCCGGCAGTGTTATTTGTTCAATAACGTATTGCTCAAAATCAGAAATGGGGGACTTGGACCAATTGAAGAAAAACTGGCCACCCTTGTAAGTAATTGAATCTAATGTAACTGGACCCGGAACCGAATCAACAGGATGACCTTTTCCAGTTCCCAATGTTTTTTGTCCGGTAGTATCTTCCACCTCAACCCAATACCAGTTTTCCTGAAGGGGATTGAATGCGCTTGTATCAAAAGTCGTTGTATTGATATCATCTATAGAACGTATGACAGATTTGGTTCCCGATTCAGTAACGCCATGATAAAGATTATATTTTCCAAAATCCCCTTCCGATGATTTGTCCCAATTAACCGAAAGAATAGCGTTTGGTGGAAGTGAATATGAAACGGATAAAACGTTCACAGACCCCGGTGGACCAGGAATATTTGGTTTAATCTTTACACTCACTTTATTAGAAATATTTGAATCTGCGTAAGCATAAATGCGGTATGCATATTCCACAGGATTATTAACTACTTCTTTCAAATCAAGCTTATCTACCCAATTAAATGTAGAATCCCAAAGAATAGCCACACTATCCAACCAATTCCCTTCTCCAACCTTCTTATCAATTTTAAATCCGTCAAAATCACGACCCTTTCTTAGCCAGGATAACTCAATTTTATCAGAAGATAACTGGGTGGCCTGGAGCGTGTCCGGTGTCCATAAACTTCGGTCACTTCGAGGGTCGTATGGATTATCCCACACCCGTTTTGCATCTTCACATGCCAATAATAGAATCATCAAAATGATTATTTTTTTCATCCAGTTCGCAGCCACCGTTTCATTTGTAGATATTTTCCATGATAATATATAATTGGAAAAATGGTAAAAATGGATATGCCATCCATGATGGGTTTGAGTTGATCTAGTGCCTCAATTTGTTTATGATTCGCATCTCCTTCCAATATTTCACTTCCATAAGATTTATAGATTTTTGCCGATTCATATTGAAGATATCCACGATATCCAGCGGTAATAACCAAAGAACCGATTAATAAATTTCGTTTGAATTTGTACTTATCCCGATCTTTTTCGATGAGTAAAATATTATGAAATTGTGGATTCACATGAGTGGTTCTGCGGTGACGAATTCGAAAGTCACCATTATGGATAATATATTGACCGGATTCTAAATGATAGGATCCCGCATCCAACTTTTCATATTCAATGGCACCTTCTTCCACAAGAAAACGAGACGCCCCATCGGCGGATACAATTACGATTCCTTCAGGTACGGGCGCTTCGTAAGCAACATGTCCGAATTGAGGTACTAAGTGCTGCAACTCAATATAAATGATATCTGACTCATCCTCTGGAAGATGTTTTAAACGATAAGGTTCAAATCCCTTTTTTAATAGAATAATGGGGCGGCTTTCCACCACCACACGATCCAATGCCATTGGGGTGAACCCACCCAACGTATCCCGACCAACCCTGACCATGGCTCCTGCCGGTTTCGTTTTAATATAAACTAGATCCTGTCGTTCATGCACTTCCATAGGAACTCGGGTGGACATGAGCATTTCAGCTAAATTATGCATCCCTCTAGTCTTTAATCCCTCCAAGGAGAGTTCATGATCATACATAACTACATTAATAACTCGTCCAGTTTTGGATGCATACAAGCGACCTTCCGTCAAAAAAACATCACCAATTTTTGCAATATGGATGGTGGCCATCCATTCGGTGTCCAACAACATGGAACTAATAACCGCACATTCAATGGTGGAACATTTGAGATCATCATACCCGGCTATGGACAATAGCTGGTTCATATCCCCATAATCCATCACCTTGAGTGTATCCTGCCTTAGGAGTTCTACCCGGAAAAGTTCACTTAATGATTGTAGTTCTGTATCGGCAAC
>JYMV01006640.1_pt1 | contig 10516 bp, 17 predicted proteins | sample 338911 | NCBI WGS metagenome assembly JYMV01 (sample SAMN03354496, study PRJNA234377) | hydrothermal vent metagenome | biome: Deep sea; feature: Hydrothermal plumes at the Eastern Lau Spreading Center, Western Pacific Ocean; material: Seawater | place: Tonga | collected 2009 | depth 2000 m m
ACCCATTAGGCGCAACTTTCTCAACGTCCATGAATGCTCTTACTAACTCATCGTTATGTAATGGTGCTGCTGGTAATTGTGAGTTGTTCATGATTTATCTCCATTGATTAATTCGTACTGTGGTACTTTACCCATCACTCACCCTCCATTAAATACGACAAGCTATCAGGTAGCTCAATGCGACTTAAGCCTTTATTGTTAAATAACGAGGCTTTTAGTTCGTACAGTTCTTTTTTTGATTTAATATACTCTGCTTCACTCATTACAATCACCTTGTTAGTCTTTGATTCAATACACACAAGCTCATTATCATTAACGCAATCGTCAATCACCTTTCGGAGTGTTTGACGTGCGTTAGAGTAGTTAATTATTTTCATTGTTTACTCCTTGTTCAAGTTTACTGTGATTAAACTCAAGATATTTAAAATAAGGTAGCTCAGATATCGCTTTGCTTGGCTCTAAATCACCCTCCGGATTACACTTTACACAATTAGTTATACTTGTAGGTTGACCCATGCAACCGCATTCATAACCGCTACAGCAGCCGTCTATCATGTACCTATCATTTTCGCAGTGCTCACAATTACTATTCATGCTAACTGGCCTCTCTTGCTGTTAATCATCTTGTACAACAATAGTATAAATACTTGTACAATACAACCTTATTATTAAATTAATTTACCTCATGCTATAATAAATCATTAATTATATAAGGCTTAACACATGGCGCATAACACACAGACCACGGATAACTTTCTTAGTGGTGATAGTAATTATCAAGAACAGTTTAATCTATGAAATATAAAGTATTACAAATAATCACCTGTTTACCTGGGCCACAATATAAGCAATACCCAATATTCGGTACTGATGCACAGATTCAACAGGCACATGCTTGTAATGCTGCTAATGCTTTGCGTGTTACTTCTTACTGGTCGCGCGGTCGATTCTTTAACGCTACAGGTCGCACACATGAATCACTGGGCGGTATGGTATGGAGTAAAGAGCCGGAAGTCGAGTTAGCACCAAAGCTTGAATACTTAGAAAATAATGCTGATGGTGCAGGTAGTGGGTTGCGTGAAGTTGCACAAGCTACAGTTGACGAGGTTGGCTCGATAGGCCGGTACGGTATCTTAGTTGACATGCCATCTAATGAGCAGCGCTTAACTCAAGCTCAAATGCAAATGCCAGAAAATGCACCTCGTTTTATTCAATACAAAGCTGAGCAAATATTACCGCCTAGAGTGTCAGGTAATTCACAAGCAGTTGATGAAATTAAACTAATTGAAATAACTAGTGTTCAGAAAAATGAATGGGAGTGGGAAGACGTCAAGCAGTTGCGCAGGCTGATTATGATTGACGGTGTTTATCACAATCAATTGTGGACAGAGAAAAAGGAGCTTATTAGTGACGTGATTCCGTTTGCGAATGGCGCACCGCTAAAAGAAATCCCTTTTCAATTCTTTGGTGCTGACAATAACTCGCCTGAGTATTCAAAGATTCCATTGTATGATTTAGCTAATGCTAACTTGGGTCACTTTGTATTAGATTGTGATAACCGCGATAACTTACATTTTCACGGTCAAGGCATGACTAACGTATTTACTGATATGACTACGGAAGAGTTTGCAGAGTCGAACCCTAATGGTTTAGATGTTGGCGCTAAAGGTCGCAACCTATTTAATGCAGGTGATAAGGTAGAGCTATTACAACTAGAAGCTACAGGCGCTATCCCTGCTGAAATGGAACGTGACCAGCAAAGAATGGTTATGCTAGGCGCCCAATTAGTTACTGATAACACGTCAAATGAAACTGCAACAGCTAAACGCATAGATTCGAACGCTTCAACATCAGTACTTAAGCGTATATCATTTAATGTAACATCAGGTTTAGAGCAATGCTTAGAATGGGCGGCTTTATTCTTGGGTGAGTCGAAAGAATCAACGTACAAGCTTAATACTGACTTTGTTACTGATGATATGACACCAGAAATGATTACTAAGCAAATGGAAATGGTTCAGGGTGGCGTGTTACCTAAAGCTACACTGTATGAAACTGCTCGTAAGGTTGGGTTCACTAAGGCTGATGATGAAACGTTAGCGGCTGAAGCTGAAAAGGATAGCGCAGAGATTGTCGGCATGACTGAGCAGCAAGCGGTAGCACAAGCAGCAAATGAGGCCGAATAATGCCTAACGAGATATTAACAACCGTTTATAGTCAACATACGGTTTGGCTCCAGCGTATCGGTGCAACTCAAGGTAATGCGGTTGTGCCATATCTTCAGTTAATCGAGGAAGATGTTCAGCGCATATTTAACCGCTATCGTGATAGAGCTAAAACAGCAGCTAACCAGGTGGCAATACAAGAGGCTATCAACGAAGCTTCTCGCGGTCATTTGCAGGATTACATTAACGAACTTAAGAAGTCTAATCGTGAAATAGGAACTAATGAGGCTGAGTTTGCGGCTGATACTCTTAATAAGATAGTTATCAATGATGACTTTGAATCTATCGTGCCTAGTGCTGCACAGGTTAACGCTATCGCTATTGCTACACCTATAAAACTTAGTGAATCATCATATACGACTTATAATTCTATGATGTCAAACTATTGGCGTAAGTGGACTGATGAGATTGACGCGCTGGTGCAGAATGGCTTTGTTACAGGTCAAAGTATTGACGAAATAGCTAACAATGTATTTAGCCAGATGCGATTGGAAAAGAGCACTACCAGCAAAAACACATTAAGTCGTGCGCGTAGGTCGGCTAAGTCTGTCGCCATTACTGGAACGAATCACTATGCTAATACAGCCAGGATAGAATTTGTTGATCAAAACGATGACATACTAAAAGGCTATCGACTGATTGCTGTTGTTGATTCCCGTACATCACAAAAGTGTCGAGGATTAGACCAGAAATTCATCAAGAAGGATGACCCTAAGCTATCAAGCTTTACGCCTCCTTTGCATATTAATTGCCGTACTGCATTAGTGTATGAGGTTGATGAAAGGTTTAAGCTAGATGATAAAGATACTAAACGTGCATCATCATTTGAAGTCGATGGAAAGCGCGACCCAAAACCAGTTAGCAGTGAGGGCATATACTATTCGAAGATGAAAGCATTAAAGGCTAGTGATCAAGACGCGATACTTGGCCCTACAATGGGCCGCGCATTCCGTAAACTAAACAGCCCGAGAGAGTTTGCTGACGCTACAATTGACTCACTTGGTAACCCTCTTTCTATAGCTGATATGAAGAAAAAAGACGATGAGCTTGGAAGAATATTAAGGGCACAAGATAAACCGTGATATAATTAATTGTGCCTAGGGAATGCAACCCGAAAACCAGAACTCAGACTGGCTGGCACTACTCTTCAATCTGAGAAATATACTGAGGTATTATATGCAAAACCAATTCAAAGAAGTTCCCGCAACAAGTCAATCCCTATCAAGAAGAAGATTAATATTAGGTGTTGGCACAAATGACGCTGACTACCTAACTCAAACAACGGTAAATAACAAAAAGGTAATGTGTCCGTATTATGCAAAATGGAGAGGCATGCTTTCTAGGTGTTATTCTGAAATAAATATTGAAAAATATCCTAGCTATAGCGACTGCACTGTTTGTGAGGAATGGTTGTTATTCTCAGTATTCAGGCAATGGATGAAAGAGCAAGAGTGGAAAGGAAAGCATTTAGATAAAGATATATTAACGCAAGGCAATAAGGTTTACTCTGCTGATACTTGTATATTCGTTTCATGCGAAGTTAATTTACTATTGTTAGACAGGGGCGGTGACAGGGGTGAGTTTCCTCAGGGTGTCGTATACCACAAGAAAACGGGAAAGTATCAATCGCAATGCAAGGTTAACGGTAAAAACAAGTATTTGGGTTTATTTAATACAACAAAGGATGCACACATAGAATACAAAAAAGCTAAGTATAAAGAGATTAAGCGTGTTGCAATGACTGTTGATGGTCGTTTGCGTGACGCATTGTTAGCTTATATAATAACCGAATAACGAAAACTAACGAGTCTGAGACTCAAATAATATCCTTGGAGGATAAGAAGATGGCTATTGATTACACTCAAGTTGAAGGGTTAACACCTGAAATGATTACAGCATTAACGGGCTTACATGATGCTGATGTTAGTGCGCTAGTAACCAACCGAGACAATATTAAAAATGAAAAGATTGGTGTCCAGGAAAAATTAACAGCTGCTGAGCAAATAGCTGAAGACGCAAGAGCAGCGGCAGTAATCGCCAAAGAACAAGCCCTTAAGTCAGCCAACGATATGGATGGTCTAAAAACCCATTACGAAGAACAGTTAGCAACCGCAACCGCAACAGCTAACGAACTAACAAAAACAGCACAAGATGCGCTGCAATCAAGAGATTATGGAACGTCAGAAAGCAGTCTTTTAGGTATGTTTCATAACGACCATAAAGAGGTTGGAGAGGCTTTGTTGTCAAAAGGACTAAAAATTGGTTATAATAGCGAACAACAACCAGTAACCACTTTTGAATATGGTGGTGAAGTGGTTGCTACGGGTATAGATGAAATTAAAAGCTGGGCTGGCAATTCTTCTGTATTCAAACAATATTTAAACGGTGTTGATTCCAGTGGAGCAGACACAACGCAGTCAAGAAGTAGTGCTTCTAATGACGGTAATACAGTTCAATCTAATTAAAACTTTTAAGGAATCAACATGCCTTTAGCAAATATGCAAGTGTATGACACAGAGATCTACACGACTACTATCGAACTTCTAGGTCAAAAACTAGAAGCTTTTAACGCTGCATCTGGTGGTGCAATCGTATTAAACACTACTGCATGGCGCGGTAACTACACTAAAGAAGCGTTCTTTCAATCTATTGCTGGCGCACAACGTCGTGTTGATCGAAATGCTGCAATTGCCGTTCAAGCTCCAACTGAATTATCTCAGGGTGAATTTGTAGGCGTTAAAGTTGCTGGTGGTTTTGGTCCAATCATTTTTGAGCCTGGACAGTTAACTTACTTACAAGAAAACCCAGAGTCTGCAATTATGGCAATCTCTGAAGGATTCTCAGATGCGCTATTAGCCGATCAACTTAACACTGCTGTCGGTGCTGCTGTTGCAGCCGTAGAAAATGTTGCCGCATTAGTTAACGATGTATCTGCATCTGCTGGATTGTCTCAACAAGCGCTTAATGCTGGTCATTATAAGTTTGGTGATATGTCAGGCATGATCATCGCTGATATTATGCACTCTAGCGGTTCAGAGTCATTGATTGATAAAGCGCTAGCTAACGGTGAGCGCTTATTCGTATCATCTAATGTTACTGTTGTTTCAATCCTTGGTAAAATCATGGTTGTTTCTGACATCCCTGCATTGTTTGTTGCTGGTGCTCCGAATAAGACTAAGGTTTTATCTGTTACTGCTGGCGGCGTTATCGTTAGTAACTCAAGCGATATCATTGCGAACATGGATACCACCAACGGTAACACTCGCATTGAAACTACTTGGCAAGCAGATTACACCTTTGGTTTGCAACTTAAAGGTTATGCTTGGGATGTTGCTAACGGCGGCGCTTCTCCATTAGATGCTGAGTTATTTACCGGCACTAACTGGGATATTGCAGTGACAAGCAACAAGCATACTCTTGGTACGTTAACGGTAGCTGATGCCGACTTATAGGTGATTTATGTCTACAGTCTATTTAAAGCATCCAGTTAGCAAGGATGAAAAGGCTAAACATAAAGCTAAAGGTGATAAAATCTTAGATATTAGATTTAAGCCTGAAAGTGAAAAGCCTAAGCGCAAGGCGAAAGCCAAGCAAGAAGATTAAATAAAAAGCCTCTTATTCAAGGGGCTTTTTTATATCTATAGATTAATGCTATAATGTCCTAGTCGCTTGAGGGAGCGGCACTTGACTAGCTAGTCATTCAATAACATCCCTCGCAATACTCCCTCGTATTTATAGCCTCCCTCATGGATTTAGAGGGATAGCTATGCGCCCAATGAACACAATACTCGCCGATATAGTTTTAGCTGTAGGCGGCACAGTAACCGACCCAAACAACCGCAATCAACTTTTAGCCGATTGGCTATTAGCGCTTTAATGCACCCTAACTACTCAGGAGAAATAGCATGAGTATTCGTAATGAATTACTAGAAAATATACTTGCAGCAACCACAGGTGGCGGCTCCGGCACTGGTCAAGGCTTCATAGATTACAACGACACATCAACAACAACCACCCCGTTAGTACTGTCATCAGATGTATGGACGACAATTCCCAACGATGGGTTGGGCGCGTTCTCTAACGACACATACAAACCCACTGGTGTTACAGATTTAATGAATGTCGCTAATGGAGCTATTGACCCGACAGAGCTGTCATTAGGTGATACCATGCTGATTCGTAATGATTTTGAGGTAACACCAGGAACAAACAACACTCTACTAGAGTTTAGGTACACATTAGGCACAGGCGGCGGCGCTTATACACTGCAAAAAATAATGGGTAGACTAGATAGTGGCTCAGGAATTCCTTATAGATTCTCGCTAGCAGCCGATTTAATTTACCTAGGTGATTTAAACACTAGAGACAACCCAATTGCATTACAGGTTAGATTATCAGCTAGCGGTACGTTAATTAACGCAGGTTCAGCAATACAGGTATTAAAACGATGAGTATTATTATTTATATAGATGCACAAGCTAACGCTATATTCGTTGAAGATGCGAACGGCGTTCAGTTCCTTAACTCTTTGCAAGCTATCCTAGTTAATCCGTTAGATACGTTTTTAAGCGTTAAAGATTTGGCTCGAGATATCGATATATTTACAGCCATACCTTTTGGTGAGTTTATCGACCAAAGCCTAACACCTTACGGGGTGGATGCCCCATCAACTGTTAATGCGTTAAATTCATTATTTACTGGTTCTGGATTAGATGTGCCACCCGTTATAAATAGCCCTTTAGCTATCAACACTACGGAAAATGCGGCCATTAATTACGAGTTAACCGCTGTTGGCGGCGTTGGTTATGAATGGGAAAACTTACCAGCCGGAATTGTAACGGTCGAGGGTAATACGCGCAAACTAGTAGGTTCTATTGCTGCCGATGGCGTTTACACTCCAACAATGAAGGCTGTTAACTATTTTGGTAGCGATACGGAAACATTAACAATTACAGTATCAAACCCTCCGTACTTAAATACCAAGTCGATTAACTTCAATAACAACGATTACATGAGTGCTACAGCATCAACCAGCAACCCAATGTACAGACCATCTAATGGTTCGGGTACTTCTGATGCTTGGACTATTTCATTGTGGTTTAAAGCTGGTACGTCATCAGATAGTGAACAGACAATTATAATGTTTGGTGGCTCAGACCAAAACAACGAGGGGCGCGTGCAAGTTTGGTATGATGGTAGTAATAACGATAAGCACATTAGATTACGCTACGGTACAAACAATAACTATCTAGAGTTTGAAACACCTAACAACGGCATCGTGCAAGGCGTGTGGAATAACATCGTATTAACTTATGATGGCGGCACAACAGGCCAAAGCCAAGCACAACTAAATGATTATTACAGCCGCTTTGATATATTCATAAACGGAGTTAGTCAGACTTTAAATAAAGACCATAACAATGATGGTTGGTCGGGCAGTGTTAAAGCTGAGTATTTCAGGATAGGAAGAAACGGAACTACCAGTAACTATCTTAGAAATAACTGTGTTGTTGATGAGGTTGCTATCTGGTCAAGCGACCAAACAGCTAACATTGCAGATATATATAACGGCGGTGTTACACATGATTTAGCATCGCTAACTACTGCGCCCGATAACTGGTGGCGTATGGGTGATGGTGATACATTCCCTGCTATATCTGACAACATAAGCACGTTAGATTTTACTATGTTCAATATGACTGTAGGGGATATAGTGAACGACACACCATAATAACAGAACATTAATTAAGGGGCGTATGTGAATACAGCCCCTATTTTTTAGCTTCTCTCGTTAATTTCAAGTATTGATATTCTCTCTTGAGCGACTCTGCGGCCTTTCTTTAGCATCTTCTCTATTAACTTATTGCTTGAAGATGTAATAACATCAAAGAAAGACGGTTTCACAAACTCCATTTCAGTAATAACTCTACCCTTGTTTTTGATTGAAATATAACAATGAGTATTGCAAACTCTTCCGTCATTCCATACTTTGTATGTATAACTCATCACTCACTCCTATTTTTTATTGGTTAGCTTCTATTATTGCAAGTAGTATCGCTTTATTAGGGTTACTACTTGTTGCTTCTATTCTTCCAATGTTCGCCCAATACATTTTTGGGTATTTGCCTCTTGAGATGTCGACCTTATCGCGCTCCTTAGTTAACTGTATTTCAACGTCATACTTAATCATTAACTGGTGATTTAAAGCATCGTCGGTTAAAGGGTTGTAATCAAGATAACCAACAACCTTTCCACGTTTAGTTAATTCACAACGAAAGTATCTACCGCTATCATCGAAAACATAATCCTCAATCTCAGCTATACGCTTACACAATTGTAAATCAGTTAATTCATTCATAACTCACTCCTTATTATATTCATGAAAATAATTAATCTCGGTCAACTCAACAGCCTTTGCTGGCATTGTTAATATAGACACGACTATGGCCAATATAGAGCATATAACTACTTTATGTATTCGCTTCATAACTCTTCTCCTTTCAATGATTTAATATAACTCTTAACCTTTACCCATTCTTCATCAGTTAGGTAAGCCTCTCGCTTACTCCTGCCTTGCAATAACTGATTAGCCCGATACTCTTTAACTCTTTCAGTGCTTGTTTGCTTCATCTGACACCTCTTGTTCAAGTTTAACTATGTAATCAAAAACTGTTTTTAAAAATGCAGCATCCAATCTCTGTTTGTCTTCAATTTCTTCAACCGATATAGATAGTTTTCTAGTGCTTATACTTTTCTGCAACTCATCAAGGCCTTGGATATTTTGTAGGTGCCTGCCCTTGGTCATTGATGCTGCAATACGTATCAATCTGCTTTTTAACTCACTCATTACTACCACCCCTTTGATTCAAGCTTAGTGTGATTAAACTCTAGGTATTTAAAATAAGGTTGATCGGATATCGTTTTACTTGGCTCTAAATCACCCTCTGGATTACACTTTACACAATTAGTTATGCTTGTAGGTTGGCCCATGCATCCGCATTCATGCCCACTGCAGCAGCCATCTATTATATACCTATCATTTTCACAGTGTTCGCAGTTACTATTCATATTGCTTATTCTCTATCGTTATTGATTCATGTAACTATACACTAGATTACATGTAACGCAACACTATTAAGTGCTATAATCATTCTATTAAACAAATAGAGGTTAAGCGCATGGCGTTAATCGTAGAAGATGGCTCAGTAGTTCCAAATGCCGACAGTTTCCAAACGCTAGCAGATGCTAGAACAACAGCCGCTAACATAGGCTTAACATTGCCAGTCGATGATACTGAAGCAGAGGTTGTATTACGTCAGGGTTATTTAAACCTATTACAACGTGAACGCTCATTACAAGGCTCACGCATCAGCGCTGTTCAAACGGGCATATATCCACGCTCTAGCGTGCTTAATAACTGTTTTCCTGTTGATCCTGACGTAATCCCTAACGAGGTTAAATTAGCTCAACTATACGCTAGTGACGCAATCAACTCAGGCGCTGAAACTAATAACGTTAATACTGGTGAGAAACTATCAGGCTTTAATGTACAAGGCGTTTACTCTGAAACTTATCAAGATGGTTCTCGTCAATCAACCAACCCGTCAATACAAGGCGTTTACAACTCACTTTACCCGCTAACTAAGGCGGGTTATCAAGCTTCTCCTTGTGGTGGTGGCGGTGGTTTATATCGTGAAAACATGGGTTATTTATAATGACCAAATTAACTCTAGATATTAGGGTTACAGATACAAAACCTATTGAGCAGCTTTTAACGATGCTTGATGATGATAGCGACTGCATACAAGAGCCATTAAGAACAAAGTTAATTGTATGGGCCGAATTAAATAACAAGGTTGATAATAATGGGTAGCGCTAATATACAAGCTAAAATAAAAAAAGGTTTGGCTAAAGCAATTAATAAAACAGGCTCGACTAATAGCGAGTTGGTTTACTTGGTGCAAGAAACTAATACGGGTGGTAATACCCCAATTGACCCGCCTGTAATCTCGACTAATGATGTATTGCTGGTTAACGCTATCTTCAAGAATTACGACCAAAGTTTAATTGGTGGAAATATTCAAGCGGGTGATCGTCAATTAGTTTGTGATAACACTGTATTAATTGAAGTGGGCAATACCATCAAGCAAGGTTTAACTAATTACATCGTTATTGATTTAGGTCAAGCCGCGCCAACTTCTGATGTACTTGTTTACATGCCACAAGTGAGGGTGCAGTAATGCCGTTGATTGGTCGTGTAGAATTAGATTTAGCGATTGATGAGTTAGTCA
>JYMV01049216.1_pt1 | contig 10515 bp, 7 predicted proteins | sample 338911 | NCBI WGS metagenome assembly JYMV01 (sample SAMN03354496, study PRJNA234377) | hydrothermal vent metagenome | biome: Deep sea; feature: Hydrothermal plumes at the Eastern Lau Spreading Center, Western Pacific Ocean; material: Seawater | place: Tonga | collected 2009 | depth 2000 m m
TTAGTGGTTATTTCTCGTTCTTCAGAAGTGACTATTCGTAATAAAAAAGGTCAAGAGGTAGAGCGTTATAAGATTCCTTATGGTGCGATTGTACATGTTCAGGATGGTGGTGAAGTTAAAGCCAAAGATAAGATTGCTGACTGGGATCCACATACGCATCCAATTATCTCTGAGCAAGCTGGTCGTGTTATCTTTGTCGATTTCGTTGAAGGCGTAACAGTGATTAAGAATACAGACCCATTAACTGGTTTAAACTTCTTTGAGATGATTGATGAAGCTGAAAGATCAGCGGCAGCAAAAGGCCTCAAGCCGTTAATCAAAATGGTAGATGAAAAAGATTCAGACACCATGTTATCAACACACTATTTACCATCTGACGTGAAGATTCATTTAGTAGACAACCAAGTAATCTCGGCTGGTGAGGTACTGGCCAAGATTCCTAAAGATCTTTCTAAGACCAGTGATATTACTGGAGGTTTACCACGCGTTGCTGACTTATTCGAAGCACGTAAGGCTAAAGACCATTCAATCTTAGCAGAAGCAGCCGGTGTGATTAGTTTTGGTAGTCCTACCAAAAGTAAAGATCGCTTGATTATTACTTCTGAGGATGGTGAAGCGATTGAAATGATGATTCATAAATGGCGTCAAATCAATGTCTTCGATGGTGAAACCGTTGAAAAGGGTGATATTGTTTCCGATGGTCCATCTAATCCGCATGATATCTTGCGTCTATTAGGTGTAGAGGCTCTAGCCAACTACGTAGTTAGAGAAGTACAAAACGTTTACCGTTTACAAGGTGTAAATATTTCAGATAAGCACATTGAAGTAATCGTGAAACAAATGCTACGTAAGGTTGAAGTTCTTGATACGGGTGATTCATCATTTGTTAATGGTGAAACAGCTGAGTATGCACGAGTAATTGAAACTAATAAGCAACTGAAAGCACAAGGTAAAGATCTAGTTGTTTACCAAAGACTGCTGATGGGTATTACCAAAGCATCATTAGCAACTGAGTCGTTTATTTCCGCAGCGTCGTTCCAAGAGACAACGCGCGTACTGACAGAGGCTTCAACCACAGGCCGTGTTGATCCATTACTAGGTCTGAAGGAAAACGTGATTGTTGGTCGTTTAATCCCGGCAGGTACAGGTTTTACACACCATCAAGAGAAAAGAGCTCGTCGTGCGAAAAACATCATGCAAACAGCAGATGCCGAAGCGGCACTTTCAGCTCAACTAAGCGAAGCAGAAGCAGAAGCAGAAGCTGAGACACAAGCTGAAGAGTAGTTATACTTTTAGTTAAGAAAAGAAAAAACCGTACTAATGTAAGTTAGTACGGTTTTTTTATGTTCTGTGGTTTAAAATGCGCTTATGAATAAAGCGAGTTTTGAACAACATGTGGCAGATGGGTATAACCATATCCCGGTTTTTAAAGCCGTTGCACTCGATACTGACACAGCATTGGGTCTTTATTTAAAATTAGCCAATAACCCTTATTCTTACCTATTTGAATCGGTGCAGGGCGGTGAAAAATGGGGTCGTTATTCAATGATTGGCCTGCATGCGCAAACCGTGATTAAAGTATTTGATTATGAAGTACGTATTGAAAAAGATGACCAATTACTTGAGTCAATTCAGGTAGAAGATCCTCTAGCTTGGATTGAGGAGTATCTGCAACAATACAAGGTACCACAGCTGGATGAACTGCCAGATTTTAATGGCGGTTTGGTGGGTTATTTTGGCTACGAGATCATTCGTTATATCGAGCCAAGATTATCTACAATCAATAAGCAAGATGAACTCGGAGTTGCTGATATCTTATTAATGCTATCGAATGATTTGGTGGTATTTGATAACCTATTAAATCAAGCATTTATCATTACTCATATTGATCCAAGCAAGCAAAGTTATGAAGATGCCTTGGGTCGATTAGATGGAATATCTGTGCAAATCGGTCAACCTTTGACGACATCAGCGTATCAGTCAGATAATATTACTGAGCAAGATTTTACTTCGAGCTTTGGTGAAGACAACTACAAGACAGCCGTTAAAGATATCCAGAAGTATATCATCGCCGGTGATGTCATGCAGGTCGTACCTTCACAACGTCTTAGCACTAAATTTAGTGCGCCACCGGTTGAATTGTATCGTCAACTCAGGCGCCTTAATCCATCGCCTTACATGTATTATCTTAATTTAGGAGATACATTTATCGTTGGTTCTTCCCCCGAAATTCTCACCCGTGTCGATGGGGATAGACGCGCAACAGTACGTCCGATAGCAGGTACTCGCTCTCGTGGTAAAACTGAAAAAGAAGACTTGGCTTTGGAATTAGATCTGCTGGCTGACGAAAAGGAAATTGCCGAACATCTTATGCTTATCGACCTCGGTCGTAATGATCTCGGCCGTATTGCTAAAACTGGTACGGTTGAGCTAACCGATAAAATGTTTGTTGAGCGTTATTCACACGTGATGCATATTGTTTCCAATGTCGAGTGCGAGCTACAAGATAACATGAGTGCCATGGATGTTCTCAAGGCAACTTTCCCTGCGGGTACACTGAGCGGTGCGCCAAAAGTACGTGCCATGGAAATTATTGATGAAATAGAGCCACTTAAACGTAATATTTATTCAGGTGCGATTGGTTATTTGTCTTGGCACGGGTGTATGGATATGGCTATTGCCATTCGTACTGCAGTGATTAAAGACGAAACTCTTTATGTGCAAGCTGGTGCGGGGATTGTGTACGATTCTGTACCACAATCAGAATGGGATGAAACCATGCATAAAGCGCGAGCGCTCATCAAAGCAGCTGAGCAAGTCTAGATAAGGCTAATCCAAAGTAATTTTTACCGATATTGCGGTTCAAAAAAAACCAATCTATATTAGTCTTACATAAAAGTGTTGCATTTACTTTATTTATGGTGATAATAGGGGGCTGTTAAGGTTTTTAAATCTTATAAGGGTTTATTTTTTTTTATAAAAGAGGAGAGTAACATGAAGAAAACTATTTCTTCTATCTCAGCAGTTGTAACACTGGCAACATTATTTATGATGCCAATGGAAGCGGGTGCTAAAGAGATGTCGGGCAAGGACCTTGCCTTTGATAAAAAGCTAGGCAACTGTATAGCTTGTCACATGATTCCAGGCGGTTCGCAACCTGGTAACATTGGTCCACCACTTATTGCCATGAAGGCGAGATTTCCAGATAGAGCAGTATTAAGAGCGCAAATTTGGGATGCAACTGTTAAAAATCCGAATACTATGATGCCTCCATTTGGTAAACACGACGCGTTAAGTGAAGACCAAGTTGATAAAATCACAGATTTCGTACTTACACTATAGATTAAGGAGAAAAAAATGAAAAGAAGATTATTTTTAAAAAGTGCAATGGCAGGTTCTGCAGTTGCAACAGCAGTAGGCGCAGGTCTATTAACACCAAGCATGGTTTTTGCTAACTCAGCAGAATTTAAAGCCAAGTCAGATGCGGCGGGTACTACACTAGCAGGCGCTGGCAAAGGTTCATTTAAATTTAAGGCCCCTAAGATTGCTGAAAATGGTGCAGTAGTACCAATGACAGTTGATGCTTCTAAGACGGAAGGTGTAACAAATGTTTCTTTCTATATCAAGAACAACTCTACACCATTAGCGGCTTCATTTAACCTAATAGGTGCACAAGGTTATGTTTCTACTCGTGTTAAGATGGGTAAGACATCACCAGTTACGGCACTAGTAACAGCAGGTGGTACTACAACTTCAGTAACTCAAGAAGTTAAAGTAACAATCGGCGGTTGCGGCGGTTAACTAACTAATCATATTAAAAGGAGAATATAAAATGGCAGCAATTAAATTAAAGCCTAAGGCTAGAAAAGGCGTTATTGGTATCAAAGCGTTAATTAAACACCCAATGGAAACTGGTCTTCGTAAGAAGAAAGGTAAAGTTGTTCCAGCTAACCACATTGTTCACATGGTTGTATTACACAACGGTAGCAAAGTAGTTGACGCGGACATTGGTAGTTCAGTTTCGAAAGACCCGTACTTTAAATTCAATGTTCCTGGCGCTAAAGGCGACACGATTGAACTTAAATACAAAGACAGCAATGGTAAGACTGGTTCTGCAACTGCTACGTCTAAGTAACCTTTATAACTGAGGAGAGAATAATGAGAAAATTAATAGCAACATTTGCGACAGCGGCTCTATTGAGCTCAGGTGTGGCGATGTCTGCGCAACAATCATCGGCGGTACAAGCTGATATTGATGCGTTTCAGAATCATTTCAAGGGCAAGTTTCCAAACCTGACCTTAGATGATTTTTCTAAAGGGCCTTACGCGATGAGTGAGGATAAAATGATGCAATTCGAAAATATTATGGAGATGCCTCCATTTGAAGATTTGAGAGATCATGGTGAAGAGTTGTGGAATACACCTTTTGCAAATGGTAAAACCTACTCAAGTTGTTTTTCTGGCGGAGTTGAGACTATTCGTACGCAATTTCCACGATGGAATGAAAAGGCAGGTAAATTTGATACTTTAGAGAATGAAATTAATACATGTCGTGTAGCAAATGGTGAGAAGAAAATGGGCACTGGTAAAGGTAAGCACGCTCATATTACATCTTATTTAACTACTGCTGCAGAAGGTCAAAAGATCAATGTAATCGTTCCTGAAGGTAATGCAAAGGCTTTAGCTGCATACAATCAGGGTAAGACTTTTTTCTACGCTAAGCGTGGCCAGCTAAACTTATCATGTGCTAATTGTCATGTTGATAGTGCAGGCCAACGTATTCGTGGTAATACATTGTCTCCGGCTTTAGGTCATATTTCTCACTTCCCTGTGTGGCGTGGTAAATGGGCTAAAAAGAAAGGTGATGGCTTTGGTACGATTCAGCGTCGTTTTGGTGGTTGTAACAAGCAAGTTAGAGCTAAGCCATTTAAAAGACATAAGTCTGAATATACTAATCTAGAAGTCTTCCTTACTGCTATGAGTAATGGTATGGAAATTTCTGGCACTGAATACAGAGAATAAAGGAGAATATAATGAAAAAATTACTATTAACAACGTTAACTGTATTCGCACAAGCAGCGGATTTTTTACCAAGTGCACACGATTGGAATACTGGCTCGGTTGATACAGCTAAAGCGGCAATTGCTGCTGCGACTGCTGAAAATGCAAAAGCTAAAGCAGTTGGTTTTGAGTGGCGTGATACAGGTAAGATGCTAAAAGAAGCTGCAAAGCTTGCTACGAAAGGAGATACAGCAAATGCAGTGGCTATGGCTAATAAAGCAAAAGCGCAAGCAGTAAATGCTCAGCAGCAAGCCAAAGATCAGGCAAACGCAGGTCCAAGTTTTTAATTAAACTTGTTGGTTTAAAAAATACCCCTTAATTGGGGTATTTTTTTGTCTAATGAAATTCCAATATTTTTAAATTACGTCTTGACCATTATCTCACTTTAATCATCCAAGTCATAAAATAACTAGTTATTAGTCTATCAATAGCAATTATTAACATTGTGTTATGTTGTGGTTGTTGCATTTGCATTTGCATTTTTTCCGAGATATATACAATAAGATGCGTCAATTATTTGGTTTTAGAGTTGTAAAATGAAAAGTAATTATCCGATTTTTTTTACTGAATTTTTAGTACCATTTAATGTCTAATACTGAATTTGTTCATCTGCATTGTCATAGCGAATATTCTGTTGAGAATAGCTTAATTCGTATACCAAAACTGATTGAAAAAGCTAAAGAGTTAGGTATGAGTTCGATAGCATTGACTGACAATTCTAATTTATTTGCAGCGGTTAAACTTTATCAAAAAGCCAGTAGTGTGGGAATTAAACCTATTTTTGGTGCTGAATTAATTCTGAAAAGTGAAGACCATAATTATTCGTTATTGCTACTGTGTCAAAATCATCAAGGCTATTTGAATTTATCCGAGTTAATTTCTTTGTCTTATTTGCAAGGTCAAAGTATTGATGGCGTTAGTATTACCACTGAACAGTTAATTGAGCACAACCAAGGCTTAATTATGATCGCACTACCAGTGAGCAGTGATGTTGCCCAGCAACTGATCAACAATCAAATACCTGAGGCACAACAGCAAGCCAAGTTTTGGCAATCTGTTTTTGGTGATCGTTTTTATCTTGGTGTACAGCGCACCGGCCGTATTTATGACGAGCGGCATTTGCACTTTTGTGTTGAGCTAAGTTTAGAGCTTGATATACCTATGGTAGCAACCAATGATGTACAGTTCTTACAACAGAGTGATTTTGATGCCCATGAAGCTAGGATTTGCATCTCCCAAGGTGGTCTTCTGGATGATGCGCGTCGTAAAAGAAAATACCACGCTGAACAATATTTAAAATCAGCTGAGCAAATGGGTGAGTTGTTTGCCGATTTGCCAGAGGTAATTAGTAATAGTGTTGAAATTGCTAAGCGTTGCAACGTGCATTTTGAATTATATAAAAAGAATTATTTACCAAATTTCCCTATTCCAGAAGGATTAACTATAGCGCAGTTTTTTTCCCAAGAATCTGAAGCAGGTTTAGACAAGCGTCTAGAGGCCATAAAAGTTGATCGACAAGTGTATGACGATCGTTTAGCATTTGAGTTGTCGGTGATTATTCAGATGGATTTCCCGGGTTATTTTTTAATCGTAGCTGATTTTATCAGTTGGTCTAAAGATAATGGCATACCTGTAGGACCTGGACGTGGCTCTGGTGCAGGTTCATTGGTAGCTTATGCGTTAGGTATTACCAATGTTGATCCGATTAAACATGAGTTATTATTTGAGCGTTTTTTAAACCCTGAGCGCGTTTCAATGCCGGATTTTGATATTGATTTTTGTACCGATCGTCGTGATGAAGTGATTAACTATGTGGCCAAAAAATATGGCACTGATAAGGTATCTCAGATTATTACTTACGGCACTATGGCAGCTAAAGGTGTTGTACGCGACGTAGGCCGTGTTTTAGGGCATCCTTATGGTTTTAGCGATAGGATATCCAAGTCAATCCCTAATGATTTAAAAATTAACCTCTCACGAGCACTGGGTTATTTTAATGAAGGTGATTCTCAAGAAGCCAAAGACAAATGGTATTCTGAAGAATTAAAGAATAGGTACGATTCTGAAGAAAGTGTTACTACATTAATCGATTTATCGCTGGAATTGGAGGGCTTAGTACGTAATGTCGGTACGCATGCAGGTGGCGTATTGATTGCACCAAGTAAGATTAGTGATTTTTGCCCGATTTACAAAGGTCCTAGTGAGTCAGATGGTGTGGTATCACAGTTTGACATGAAAGATGTTGAAGCACTTGGCTTGGTTAAATTTGATTTCTTAGGTTTATCAAATTTAACCGTGATTGACAAAACTGTCAAACTGATTCATGCCAAAGGGCTAAGCGATGAGCTCATTGATATCGATGCTTTGTCTCTTGATGATAAAGCCGTATACGAATTATTACAACGCTGTGACACCACTGGTATTTTCCAACTGGAATCAGAAGGGATGCGAGGTTATTTGAAAAAACTACAAGCGGATTCCTTTGAAGATATTGTAGCCATGCTGGCGCTGTACCGACCTGGTCCATTGGGTGCGGGCATGGTTGACGATTATATCAATGTTAAGCATGGCACTCAGCAAGTTAAATACCCACACCCAATGTTGGAAGAAATCCTCAAACCAACCAATGGTGTGTTCTTATACCAAGAGCAAGTGATGAAATCTGCCCAGGTGATGGCCGGTTATTCGCTCGGCGGTGCTGATTTACTACGTCGTGCTATGGGTAAAAAGATTGCGTCGGAAATGGAAAAACAACGCGACGTGTTTGTTAAAGGTGCGGCCGATCGAAAAATTAACGAGAAAAAAGCAAATGAAATTTTTGATCTGATTGATAAATTCTCAGGTTATGGATTTAACAAATCACATTCAGTAGCTTACGCTTATATATCTTATCAAACGGCTTGGCTTAAGGCGCATTATCCAGCGGCATTTATGGCATCAGTACTCTCAGGCATGATGGATGATACGGATAGGATTGCCTTTACCGTGAGCGAGGTGCAAGCTATGGGCTTGATTGTTAAGGGTCCAAGTATAGATGAATCAAGTTACGAGTTTAGCATTCAAGATGACAAAACTATTACTTATGGCTTGGGTGCTATCAAAGGTGTGGGTGAGGCTTTGGTTGAGGTGCTAGTTGCCGAGCGTGAAGCCAACGGTAATTATCAAGATTTGTTTGATTTTTGTGCACGTATTGAAAGAAAATCATTAAATAAGCGCGCCATTGAGGCATTGATTTACAGTGGCGCTTTGGATTGTTATGGTATTGATAGAGCCAGTCTGATTAAGACTTATCCTAATGCGATGAGACAAGCTGAACAAAAACAAAATGATCATTCAAGTGGTCAGAGTGGTTTGTTTACAGATGCTCAAGTGCATAGTGGATATGAAGCGCATTATTTATCGTGCCCAAGCTTCTCGTTTAAAGAAACTTTGCAATTTGAAAAAGGCGTGATGGGTTATTATTTTTACAACCATCCAACTGACGAATATAAAGACGATTTAAAGCATATTACAGCAACCCTGCCTAAGGACTTGTCTTTTAGAAATAATAAAGAAGTGAGGGTATTGGCACTGATTTCCGAGCTACGCTATCGAGCCACTAGGGGTGGTGGACAAATGGCCTTAATTACAATTGAAGATGGATCGAGATTATTAAATGCAGTGGTTTTTTCTAAAGTACTGGGTTCTGTCAGCGACAAATTGGTAGCCGATACCGTAGTGGTGATTTCTGGAAAAGTTAATAAAGACTTTAGAGATCAGTGGCAGGTGGTGGTAGATAAGATTGAGGATATTGATGAAGTGAAAATGAAATATGCCCGTAGCTTTGAGATATCACTAAGCGACAAGCATCAACCATTGTTTGCGAGATTATCTGAAATTTTAAAACAAAACCAAGGTCAATGCCCAGTTAAGCTGTGTTATCGGGTGAATGATTCAAAAGGCGAAGTGCCACTGACGAAGGATTATTTTGTCATCCCTAATCAACAATTGATTGAGACAGTAGACACTTTGTTGGGTGATCGCGTTAGTAAAATTAACTACTGTTAATCATCAATTTTGGCATTGATGATTTGCTGATAAAATACCCTCAATCTTACAAAATCCAGTAAAAATCGATAAGATTGAACTTAAGGGCTTTATGGCGCTAGAATAGGTTAAAAATAGACAAAATTATCACTAAAAATACACCCTACTCCAGACTTGAGATTTAAATGAGATTTTTGAATGAAAATACCGCGATTCTTAGTAGAAAATTTAAAGCATAAAAAGGACCAGGATTGACTATAAGATTAAGTTCTTGGTGAATTAAATGATAAGTAGTTTATGATAGTCTAATATTTCGTGAAACACCTGATTTAATGCGTGGAACATCAAAAGTTTTCCTCTTTTTGGCACTTAACTAGGTAAATGAGTATTTTCTAATATACTAATTTGATATTAATATTCTTAAGTTATTGATTTTTAAATAAAAATACTAACTGATTATTTTTTATTCAAAACCATAAAAAACCGCAATATAGAGGCATTTTTCACGTTTTACGATAAGATATTAACAGAGTTATCCACAGGTTTGTGAGTAACTCTATTGAGCGTTGATTTAACAAGCTTTTTTAATATTTATAAAAATTTTTCGCTGATGATTTCAATGATTTTTCGTCCTAACTTTTGTTTGGTGTTTTTATCGATTTTTATACTTGATTTTTGATCTAAAAATACTACCTCATTTTCGTCACTTTTGAAGCCAGAATCAGCCTTTGAAACGTCATTTAAAATAATAGCGTCACAACCCTTGTTTTTAAGCTTATTTTGCGCATTTTCTGCGTTTCTGCAGCAAAGCCAATGCAAATAGGTTTTTGGCTTAATTGACACACATCTTTTAAGATATCTTTTGTTGGAATTAATTCTAAAGTGATAGATTGATCGTTCTTTTTTAATTTATTTTTTTCAATATTTTTAATCGAGTAATCGCTCACAGCTGCACAAGCAATAAAAATATCTTGATTATCAATATTGTTCATCACTGCTTGGTACATTTGCTCAGCACTAGTCACTGAAATTTGGGTAGACTGTTTACTTAGTTTAGTAGTGATATTGCCATACACAAGGGTAACTTCTCCACCTGATTCGATACAAGCATCAGCAAGTGCCATACCCATCTTGCCACTACTGTGGTTTGATAAATATCTCACCGGGTCGATGGCCTCAATGGTTGCCCCAAGGGTGATTAATATTTTTTTACCTGTAAGTTTGGTTGTGTTAAATAGAGCACCCACTTGTTGAGCCATGACGTTAGACTCTGCTAATCGGCCTTCACCAATATCGCCACAGGCTTGCTCACCATGATCAGGGTCGATGATTTGGATGTGGCGCTTAACGAGTGTAGTGATGTTTTCTTGAACACCAGTAGAAGCATACATTTGCTGATTCATCGCTGGTGCAATGAGTATTGGACAG
>JYMV01031313.1_pt1 | contig 10513 bp, 4 predicted proteins | sample 338911 | NCBI WGS metagenome assembly JYMV01 (sample SAMN03354496, study PRJNA234377) | hydrothermal vent metagenome | biome: Deep sea; feature: Hydrothermal plumes at the Eastern Lau Spreading Center, Western Pacific Ocean; material: Seawater | place: Tonga | collected 2009 | depth 2000 m m
GCCCAGCCTCGCTATTCTGTGAAATGAAGGAGCGAATTCTCCACACCCCAGGCTCTCGGTCAAAATCCGCTACGCATCATCTGGGTTAAATGGGGGGAGATGGTCGTCGTCGACGCCTGCGACCACCACATCTTAGCTTTGCAGACCCAAGGTTTACAAAGCTAAAGCGTCGTACTCAGATCTGTGCACCTCGGGGAACTCATACCGATCATCCTGCTTGCCCTCATCGTTGGAGGCCTGCTCGTAGGTCTGATCCCCTTCGCAGACCGCGACAAGTTGCTCAAGGCGTTTATCGACAAACAACAGCTGGAACTGGAAGATGTTCGATTCGGGGAGCAAAAGCTCTGGGCGAAGCTGATGGGTCACAAGATGCAGCTAGCGATAAATGAGAATGTCCACATCAATTCGGGAAGCGGAGGTACGAGCCGACGAATCGTTCATGAGATTGAAGTTTCTCTCACTTTGCCCGGCTGCCCCAAAGGCCTATCGCTCTCTCGCGACACGCTAGGGTACACCCTTTTGGATCCGGACGGGCAGAGTGAACTGACCTTTGACGACCCTGATTTTGATAACGCCTTTTGGGTCAGCGCGGGAAATGAGGCTAAAGCTCGAGATTTTCTATCACCGGAGATGAGAACCTGGCTGGCTCAATTTTTCGGAAGGCGAAAGGTCTCTCTAGAAGACGGAGTTTTGAAGCTGGTGAAGTCGTGTCACGTGAGATTTGGCGTTGGCACTCTGGTCAATGTCGTACAGCCTTTCACGGATTTTCTCCGTGCTCTTAACGGGGCGTCTAGACCCAAGCTCAGACCAGGTTACATTTTGAAAGCTCAGTTGAGGACCTGGGCAGTGCCCACTGCCCTCTTGGGTTGGATGGCCTGGGCTTGTGGCTCACTATCACCGATTCACGAGAACCTCAATGAGGCGGTCTTAGGTCTCAGTCTGTTGTTCGGACTCTGGTTTCTAGTTCCGCTTCCCGGTGCCAAAACGGTCTTCAAAGTGTGGTGGCCCACGGTCGGTCTCATAGCGTTCGGCAACTTCCTCACGGCTGTTTGGCATTGGCCTATCGAATGGTATCAAAAGTTGGGAAGCTCGGCCGCGGGACTCCTACTTGGCCTACTCGTCTGGGCCGGCTGGAAAGATATGAGACGTCGAAAATAGTATCAGGCCCCGTGATACAAGTTGTCGCGGGAACATCGAGACTCGCTTGAAAATGAGCTGTTGATTCGCCATCATTTTCAGGGGTTTGTAGGGTGGTGTCGTCGTTTGTCGATAGGTGTATGGAAGTGAGGTTTTATGGGGTTTCTCGGATGAACGCTCTTGTCTTGAATGTTGTCTTTTGTCGTGCTTTTTGGCGGAGTTGACACACATTTTGGAGCACAAATTGGGGGAGGCCGGTAGGCGTCCCCCTGGCCGAAGGCCAGTCCCCATCTCTTTTTTCTTATCTATAAAAAAAGACCCGCTGACCAGCAACCGAGGTCCTCCCGTGGTCTTCCCGTCGTACAACCCCGGCCATCACCGTCGTGCTGTGGTGAGGTTGAACAAAGCCCCAGCTAGAGTGACTTGTCTAAAAACCAGTAACTTCGGCTTTGTTCAAGCTCTCCACAGCTTCTCCTCACTCCGATCACCCCTGTTATCCACCGTTCGTCGAGAACGGCACAGGACTACCGCTGACAAGCGGTAATTCCTGAAATGCAGCGAAGCAAGAACCTCGAAACGAGGCGGCAGCTAGAGAACCAATTGATGAATTCAAAGTACCAGGCGAAAAAACTCCTAAAAGCCCTGGAGGCCATCGCCGAGCAATACGGGGATGATGAATCCGCTGCGGAGGCCGCTTTGCAGCGGTATGAGGAACGTGAACGCGCGGCAGAGGAGAAGGCAAAGCGGCTAAAGCGGGAACAAATAGCGCGCCAAAAGCTTGTTGGTCAAGGGTTCGCTCCAGACTTCCTTGCCATAGCCGACAAGCTCTCTTCACTTTCAGCGCTTGAGTCAAAGAAGCTGTCCTCGGCTTGGGACCGTCTTTTTGTTAAATACGACGGCTCACCAAGATGGATGACCGCCACACCTGAGTCGGTGATCGAAAGCTCTGATTGGGACAAAATAGCTTTTCTGATCCTGGGGACTTGGCGCAAGGTTACCGGCCGCGATGATCTGATGCCGCCGCCGGCTACGGCCCTGAGGCTACTCCGACTTAGATCTTCGGCTCCAAAAGGGAAGAATTCTCGCGAGGAGTTTGCGAAGTGGCTTGGCAAAGAGATTTCCGAAGCGTCTGGGCGGCTGCCTTTCACAATCTTGCCCCCTGGTACGGACCCGTGGCGCCGACTTGGCTCATGGGAATTACGTTCGATTGCTAGTCAAGCGGGTTTTGACTCTGAACGCATTTCTTTTCTGGAATCCCTACGTCCCATTGCCTGGTACAACAGCGCCCTGGAGGCTGAAGCCCGCTATTTGGTGGCCGAGTTTGACGGCGTCGCGATAGCCGAATCCGGCGAAGAAGGTAACGCAATATACTTCGTAAAGTCGCAGGTTGGCGATTGGAAGCGAATCCTCGCCCTGACCAAAGCTGAAGCTCGATCCGAAGGAGCGAAGCGCATCGTGCACGATCCCGGGGGTAAGTGGCGAGCAAGGCTTAGAACTTTAGTGGCAAGACTTGGAGATTGAGTCGCACTACTCATCACTACCGATCCAAAGAGGCGGTCCCAGCGGGCTTTTTACCTGGCCGAAGGCCAGTCGCATCTCCCCCTTATTTACAAAAAGACCTGCTGACCAGGTATCGCCGACCTCCTTTTTGGCTTTCAATCTACCCTTGCCATCAACCTCTCCATAGCTGCTTCACCGGCACACCGATAACCACAACAGAGAGAATCCCGCAAACCGCTCACAGAATCATTGACCAGACCATCGCCGGGATGCAAATGGATTCACGATGGCGATCGCCCAAGAGGACAGCCAGATGTCGTCAGGTTACGAATGCTGAAGACGAGAAGGAAACTGTCTGGATAGACTTGTATTGTCATGGAAAAGTCAGTGGGCACCTAGAATGCATCCAACACGCGCGATGGTAGGCAGGCGCAGCGCCTGCTGAAGCAAGTGTTACTGAGTTTTCTTCATGTCAGCGGCAGGCCGCTTGTTGCGTCAACGAAGAAGGCACCTGGTAGGGCACTGGCTTTTTCTTTTGGGTAAATGTCGGACCATATTGTTGAGAAAATAAAAGCCCTCGATGCGCAGTTCGTTCAACTAGAAAAGCTGCCGCACCACGTCATTTACAGTGAGTTCACGACTCCCCAGCAGCTTCTCTTGGACAGAAAAATTCAGTACCGCGAAGGCGCATACCAGTTGCTAGATTGGTATCCTCCGATCCGCGAGGCACGCGAACTGCTGAAGCACCTCCCACCGTTCGAGATGCTAAAACTGGTCGGAGGCAAGCCTTGTTCATCCCTCTCGCTGTTCACTTTTATCAAGAGACACTTGGCGCGCAAGGGGACCAAGAGTATCTTCCGGTGGTCGGATCGAAAGCGGTTTGTCTATTGGGTGTACCGCAACAAACTTCTTTCCAGCGTTCTGCCCTACGTCAGACCGGCTTCAGAGAGCAAGCATCTGGTATTGCGATACCTACTAAAACCTCTGAAAAAGCAGCAGGGATACTATTCCTCGAAGGTCGTTCACGCATGGGCCTTTCGCCCAGACTTTTTCAAGGCAAAAGTTGATTACGAGCCCCTCTACATCACGAGGAAGATCGCAAAGTCCCAACGAGGATATCGCACACTAGATATACCCTTTGCTGGCCTGGCGAAGCTTCAAAGAGCCATACTTAAGATGCTTCTGAATCCGGCGTGTCAGAGGGTATTAACGGACTCCGTCTTTGGCTTCACACCGGGGAATGATCGAACAATCTTTTCGGCTGCAGAAGCCCACCTAGGGGCGAAATTCTTGGTCGGCTTTGATATCGCCGATTTCTTCCATACAGTCAAGTTTAATGACATAACCTCTACGCTAATGAAGCTTCCCCCTGATATCTTAAGAGCTTCTAATTCTGCCATTTCGAAGAATAAGAGTCCACTGAAATGGGAATGGGATTTAGTTCTTCTTCTTGCAAAGTTGATGGCCTACAAAGGGCGTCTACCCCAGGGCGCGCCAACCTCTCCAGCATTAGCGAATCTTGTATTTCACGAATACGACGTTCTTATTCGGCAACAACTCTGTGACTCGTTTGAATATACGCGATACGCTGATGATCTAACTTTCTCAATTTCTGCTACCAAAGCCAAGAGGCTTGGAATAAGAAGTGAGCTGGACGCGCGGCAATATCTCGAGAAACGACTCATTCAGCTGTTCGAAAGCTCCTCCTTTACCCTAAATAGCAAGAAGTCCCGAGCTGTAAATCTTCGCCAGGGTGGTAGAGTCCTTGGCCTCTATCTGAATAATGAAGGGGTTGGCGTTCCTCGGTCAACCCGCAGGGACCTACGAACTACATTGCACAAAATGCGGAACCATGGCCTCCTATGTACTGCCCGGAACCATCCCGCTCTACCCGACTGCTCGGAGTTCGTTCACCGAGACACTAAGCGAGGTGTCAGGCATTTCTTCAAAAGTGGCCGCGTAAGCATGGAGCGGCTTTGTTCATTGACAGCCCACAGAATTTGCAGAAACCTGACTATCTCAGATCTTCGAAACGAGGGTAGTACTCGTGAACTCATTGGGAATAGACTGCGCGACACACTAGAGAGAGTGATTTCAAACGCTTGGCTCGGCAAGCTCGTATTAGCGAAACAGGACTCCAAGAGCTTACTTGTGTCGTTTAATAGCGGTGACCCAGCGCTCTTGTTAAGAGCCGAAACCGGCATAGATTTTCTCTTGCTGGGTAGGATAGATTGTGTCAAGTGCGCTCTTCTGCACCAGAGCCTAAGCGGGTACTTGAGTTTTCTTGAGGGAGCCCCGAACCGCGCGACATTTGCAGCTATTCATGACTTGGCAAAACAACTCGGAGATGTGCTCGGCAGTCTCGATATTGGCCAGTTCCAGCCAGCAGCCTCAAGGCAAGCCGGAACGACTGATGGAGAACGTCCTTCGTTAACCATAGACGAGGACGTCACTAGAAAGGCAAGAGCTTTTCTGGCAAAGCTTGGTGTTTCCGACTTTGAACACCCCGACTGGAGCGTCCTTTGCAGGGCCGTGTACAGCCGCGAGCAACTGGATTCTTGGCTGACTGCAACCGATAAGCTCATAAAGGAAAAGAGGGTCTTCGCGGAAGGGAGCCGACGAAACCCTGTAAAGTTCATAGATATCAGAGCCGGCAAAATCTTTGGTCGCCGAACCGGCACTTACGATGAAGAAAATCAGTACCTTGTCCGCCGACTTTCGGAAGACGGTCTGTCCCGACCGGATCTTGCTCTTCAGCTTCAGGAAGAGTTGATCGAAGATCTCATCGAGTATGCCGAGCAGGCAGGTGAGCAGGGTGAAACAGCTTATCCTGAGCAATCAGTTCGCCTGGAACGTGTCTGTGCGGACCTGAAAAAGTTGAGAAACCAACTCACGACCACAAACGAATCCATGCTGCTATTCGCACGACGGTGCTCGCCTGAGAACGACACAAATATTCGCAAGCGCCTCGAGAAGCTTGAACAGCCCATTAGTGGCGATTCTAGTGGGGCTGTGTGGTATAGTCTCTTTGAGTTTGGCTTTTGCTTTGTCCAGTCATTCCAAGAGAGCCTCGAGCACGACGATGAGGGTAAGCCAGTGGCAACATCAAGGGCATGGAAGGATATCAAAAGGTACAATGTTTTGAGTCTGCTCCGTAACCGCCACGCTCACGGCTGGGTAAAAACCGCTGCCAATCTCGCTAACCTAGACGAGATCCAGAGAACGATAGCCAAAAGGCTCGGAAAGATCTGGAAACCGAAAAAAAATCAGGTTGGTGACACCTTGGAAAGCCTCATTACGCTTGAGTTGACCTCATTTGAGGCGAACGAGTTTACGCTAGATATTCTAAACCAACTCAGAGATTCGCTAATCGCGGTCAGGCAAGAGTTGCAGACGCCACCTTCCCCTTGATTCAACTTTTGTTCGCTATAAATTTTAAGCCTTCAATGTGCCCCCCTCGGCATTACCGTATTTTTTATCCTGGCCTATTTGAAAGTACTTATCCACCCACTCTATCCGGATGTTTCGTGAGTAGATGTCCGCAGTGGTATCATCGCGGGTGAAATCTCGGGCCAAACCCCGCAGGGTTTGGATTTCGTTTGCCACCGGTCGCGCGAAGGGGCCCTCAACACGGACAGCTCTAAAATCGCCGTCAGATGTTTTGTCCGGAAGCCATTTGAGCCATTTCTCAACTTCCAGGCTTGAGTCCGGTTGAGTTAGGATGTTGCCAGGGTCCGCAGGAATCGAGAACGGACAAGCGGCCGAAAAAGCTCTTTTCAAGTGTTCTGGGAGTCTGAAAATGCTGTCGTCCTCGATCGGAGACCAGAACAACCGAAGGTTTTCTGGCCAGCCCGAACCGCTCATTCCGGCGAGTCTCGAAGAGACTCCGGTGCCAGCAAGGAGATAAGGGAGTGCCCAGTATTGTACGAATGATGAGTTGATATCTGCTATATGGCCAATGAATAATTTTTTCGGGTTCGCAAGGCTTTGGTTCCAGATGTCCGATAGCCCAGCGTCCCAGAGGTCCCTGGGAGCAATCCAAGCCGGCGTGGCCGCGAATTGCTCGTATACGACCTGGTCCGGAACAAAGGCATCAGAAAAGCCTCGACTCCAGGCAAAATCGGGTACCAAGATGTTTCGGGCACAGAGTGCGGCTAGATGCAGGGTCTCGACGTATTGATCGGTCTGGTTATGGACCCACCGAGAAAGGTTTGGGCCAAGAACTCGTTGACAGAAGTGTCGCTGGTCACCCGCGTCGCCGCGAGCGACTCTTGCGGCTTTTTGTGCGAGGGGCTTTATCGACACGGACTGCGCCGAACCCAAGTCTCGCTTGGCCTGAGCTATATCTTTACGAAGTTGCCGGAGTTCCTCACGCTCTCGCTCCAGGCAAAGTTGGGCCTCGCGTTCGGCTTTGTCGAAAGCCTTTGACTCAAGTTCCTCGAGACGATGCTGCACATTCATACGGAGGAGGTCTTGTAGCGTTTCGTTGCTATTCACGAGCTCCTCGAATTTGTGATACTGAGTAACGAGAGCGTCAAGGATTTGTTCAGCCTTCTGCCAACGCTGTTGATAGAGCTGCCGGGTGGTAGGGTCACCATAGTCTAAAACGACGCATGCGAACTCAGCACGCCAGGAAGGGTGCTCTGATTCCAGATGGGCAAACACAGCCGGAAGGCGACGTGACAGCTGCTCTATAAACCAATCGGTGAGCTCGTTCGCCACTTTAGAATCCAAATAGCGAATAGCATTTTGGGGGTCAAGTGGCAGCACGTACTCCCTTTTCTTAAGTTCCACAATCGCTGTGTGCCGAATGTCCTCTACAAGGTGCTCCCATACGATTCCATCAGGGCTGCTAGGAACCAACTCGAAGCTCTCCCCTCTGGGCACGAGTCCCCAGGGCCCGACGAGGGACTCGGATACCTGGAGGTAATACTCTGCAAACGGGTCGTTGCTCTCAATCAATCTAGAGCTCTTAGTCCAAAAATTCTCGGGCATTGGGCGCACTTCATATGCGATGCGCTCGATTTCTGCGTTGAACAGGCGAATGTCGGCCCCTTGCTTCGCTTCTCGCGAGTACTGAATCTTGATGTAAACAGCGGCACCTGGACAGAGATTTCTCGAAAGGCTAGTACCCGAAGGGATTGTTAATGCTCTCCCTACTAATGCAGCGGAAAGGGGCTCAGAGGCTACTGACCAGAGACCTGTTTGTATGTCACGTTCAAGCCTTGCCACGAGCTCTACCGTCCCTTTTTCACTTGCGGAGGGCAACTCAATTAGTACGCCGAGACAGGGCAAAACAGTGTCCCCTGATACAGTAACAGCCTGTTCGTCATCGAACGCCTTTGGCTTCGGAGAGCGAGTTGTAACACGCGGCGTCTCTGTCTCCAAAGAATGGTCATTATGGTCTAAAACGCTGACTTTCGGGTCTTCAAATATTTCAGAAATCACCGTTCCCACTGCCGAGACCCACACCTCCTCCGCCTCTGGGTTATCCTCTACACTTTCAGTAGAGTTCGCCGGCCGTCGGCTCGCCTCCGGTGGGTTGTCTGACTCAGGGAACTCGCCTTCTTCTGCCAAGAACGAAGAAATTGCGGAGCCTAGAGACGTTCTCCAAGGTTGTTTCGGCTCCTGAGCATTCTCGTCAAGCGACGGATGCTCATCTGGCCTAACAATTTCTCGGCCACGGGCCCGCGTAATTTGCTCCGCCCAGTAGGTGTTGCCTGTTCGCTTGACAACGAATCTTACGGGGATATCAAGGCCTATCTCACTCTCCCTGGGTAGAAGACTCTCAGCCTTCTTGTCTTTTATATCTTCCTTTACGAATCGCGCCTTACGTGTGCCGTCAAATCTTATCATTCCACGACCTTTAGAAGGGTCGAACTCTATAATCACACCATATTCGAAACGAAAACTTGGCATTGCTGTTTAGCACCCCCTCAATGAGAACTTCTCCTTCCTCTGGAACTCTGTACCAACTCCAACGGCAAATCCGCTAGCGCAACCTCAAAAGTCCTCTCAGCTTCGTCAGGGTCGTTAACAACTCGAAAAATAACTTCTGAAAGATTCTCTCTGCGATATTCCCGGGAACCAACCGGGGAACGATCAAGAATTTCATCCAGCCAAGCGGGTGCCACTTCAAACCCAGCACCTTCAACTTTTGGCTTACGTTCAATGCTAGATATCCGTTCTGTGAGATCAGGAGTGGCAAAAAAATTCGAAAGCTGCAACTCGCAGGACTGGGCTAGAGGGCCAAAGTCCAGCGTCGCAACAACACGAAGATTTGGCGGCCAAATCGCCCCACCGGGAAGCTTCTCGAGTTGGTCATCGGCGACTTGAAGAATCGGTCGTATCCAGTAGTCTAGCATCGAACGATTTATAAGATCTAAGCAGGCGATGACTAACTTCTGAGGGTTCTTCTCCGCGAAACTCCACGGGATCGATAGCTCAACAAAGGCATCAGTAAAAGAAACCCAAAGTGGCGAAACGGGTATATAGAAAGACTCGCATTTCCCGGCAAGGGCGGACCGATAGGCCCGAGCCCAAATAAGGTCCGGTACGAGGGTTAAAGGGCTGGAAATGATCGCCGCATGAAAACTGAGCACCTCCCGCTCCGTGACCTCTGGGAACCAATTACGTAGTCGAGGTGCCACTGCATTGAGAACAAAGTCAAGTTCGTCGGATAATCGCGCCTCGGCAGGAGTGTGTTTGGCTTCAGAATCTGTTTTCGCAACCGGAGGCGAACTACTTATTCCCGCCAGTTCTTGGAATTGTTTCCTATAGGCTTGCGCTTGGGGTACCTGCCCTTTCGTCTCCAGTTGCGATATTGAGTGACGGATGGGTCCCTCGAGGTCCTCTGACAGGTCTTGCTGAAGTGCATGTTTCAAAAAGCCACTATAGTCCTTGAGCGAGTGCATCGCCATCAAAAGTTGGTCGATCGATAGTTCAGTCTTCAGCTTGTAGCGTTCAATCGCTGAAATAACCTCGCCATAGCGTCTCTTCTCAAAGCACTCATCAACCAGAGCGCCCAAATCAGGCTCCAGATCCGTCTGTTCATATCCGAGCCTTTTCGCAACTTTTAGAAAGGTCATGAGTTCGCGTCCCGACAGGGCTTTCGCGAGAGAGATGTGGTCCCCGTCGGTAGGCTCAACCGCTAGCCAACGCTGTACCCGAGATACCGGAATAGGCAAAAGGTAATCTTGCCCGTCAACCGTGAATATCTTACTTGGCTCGATGTCCTCAGCTTGGAATTCCACGACGTACCCCGGCTTGGAAGCTGGGTAAAGAAAAGCATCCTCCGCTCTTTGAGTAATTGCCCACGGGCCTCTTACGATACTGTGATCGAGGAAACAGTAAACCTGGTCGGCCTTGATTGAGGTGGACACCTCTCGTGAGGACTCGACCCAGTCAAAAGTTCTAGATAAGATTAATGCACCGATAGGCTCGATTTCATCATTCTCGTCGCCAAGATCAATCTCATACCATGCCGTATCCTCTTCAAGTAGTCCATAAAAAACCGTTCTCGTCCAGACCCTAAAACGGACAGTGGCACCTTGGTGGATTCCCCGTGCCCTCAGTTTGTCGGAATCGCCGGTAAACCAAACAAGCGCCTTAGGACCAAGATCCTTGTGGCCATCGCTATCCTTAACTCGAAACTCTTCATTTTCCAATGCAAGTTCGCTGATACCCCGCAGTGCACCGGCTGTCGACCCACGTGGTTCTGATAGAACCACGCCCAAGAAATAACGCCCAATCGGGTCGCCATCTTCAAATTGAAGCTCTTTTGCGGCTGTGTCCTCTTTGGTCCCGGGAGTTCGTACGTCTTTCGGGCTCTTCGCTTGGGAAATCCTATCATTTCTGCTCTCAGGAGTGCGGACAA
>JYMV01032336.1_pt1 | contig 10509 bp, 9 predicted proteins | sample 338911 | NCBI WGS metagenome assembly JYMV01 (sample SAMN03354496, study PRJNA234377) | hydrothermal vent metagenome | biome: Deep sea; feature: Hydrothermal plumes at the Eastern Lau Spreading Center, Western Pacific Ocean; material: Seawater | place: Tonga | collected 2009 | depth 2000 m m
GCTCTACTCATTAATGTCGAATATGAAGTGTTGCCTCCGTTGATGACCGTCCAACAGGCTATGAAGGATGGAGCGAAGCCGGTCCACGACGACGTCACGACCACCGAACTGGGAGAGCGTACGGACAAGGTCAGCAACGTCGCAACCCACTTGCGATTCGAGCAGGGTGACACGGATAAGGGATTCGCGGAAGCGGATATCATCGTCGAGCGCGAGTTCACCACCGCCACCGTCCATCAGGGCTACATCGAACCCCAAAACGCCGCGGCCCTTTGGAACGCCGATGGCAATGTGACGATATGGACCAGCACGCAAGGCTCGTTCAGCGCGCGGGAGGCCCTCGCCGGGGTCCTTGACTTACCGGTCTCAAAAATCAAAGTGGTGCCCATGGAGATCGGAGGCGGCTTCGGCGGTAAGATTCCCATATATCTGGAGCCTCTGGCGGCCCTACTCTCCCAGAAAACCGGGCAGCCGGTAAAGCTAATCATGTCGCGGGACGAGGTATTTGAGTCCACCGGCCCCACTTCCGGGACGCACATCAAGGTCAAGATGGGAGCTACGAAAGAGGGAAAGCTCGTAGCCGCCGATGCCTACCTGGCGTACGAGGCGGGGGCCTACCCCGGGTCGATGGTGGGCGCGGGAGCCCAATGCGTATTCGCTCCCTATGACATAGAAAACATGAAGGTCGACGGCTACGACGTGGTGGTCAACAAGCCCAAGACCGCAGCCTACCGGGCACCGGCCGCGCCCAACGCCGCCTTCGCCGGAGAGGCCGTAATAGACGAGATCGCTCGGAAACTGGGGATGGACCCCATCGAGTTTCGGCTGCTTAACGCCTCCAAGGAGGGCACCAGACGGGTGGACGGCCCCGTGTTTCCCAGGGTTGGCAACGTCGAATGCCTGGAGGCTTCCCGGGATACCGCTCAATACAAATCGAAATTGGAAGGACCGAACCGTGGCCGAGGCGTAGCCTCTGGATTCTGGTTCAATATCGGTCTCCAATCCAGTTGTTCCATCGGGGTTAACGACGACGGCACCATCACCCTGGTGGAAGGTTCCACCGACATCGGCGGCACCCGAGCCTCCATCGCCATGCAGGCCGCTGAAGTCTTGGGCATCGCCGCCGAGGACGTACACCCATCCGTCGGCGATACCGATTCCGTTGGTTACACTTTCCTGACCGGCGGCAGCCGGGTGACCTTTGCCACGGGCTGGGCCGCCCACGACTGCGCTCAGGATATCAAGCAAAAGATGATTGAGCGGGCCGCCACAATTTGGGACGTTTCGGCAGACGATGTGGAATTGGAAGACGGGGAGTTCCGCCACAAGTCGGACCCGGACCTTAAGATGACATTCAAAGAATTGGCCGGTCAGTTGAACGGCAGCGGCGGTCCCATCTCCAGCCAAGTCAGCGTGGACCCCAAGGGAGCCGGCGGCGCTTTCAGCACTCACATTGTGGACGTTGAGGTGGACCCGGAGACTGGAAAGGTAACCATTCTTGACTATACCGCCATCCAAGACGCCGGCAAGGCCATCCATCCCAGTTACGTGGAAGGACAGATGCAGGGTGGCGTGGTCCAGGGCATCGGTTGGGCCTTGAACGAAGAGTACTTCTTCAACGAGGACGGCCAGATGGCCAACTCCAGCTTCCTGGACTACCGGATGCCCACCAGCCTGGACCTACCCATGATTAACACGGTGATTGTTGAGGTCGCCAATCCCGGCCACCCCTACGGGGTGCGTGGCGTGGGTGAGATACCAATAGTGCCTCCCATGGCCGCCATCGCCAATGCGATCCACGACGCCATCGGCGTGCGGATGAATGTGCTACCCATGTCTCCCGGCGCCGTTCTGGAAGCGATCTGGGAAAAAGAAGGGGCCTAAGCGGTGGACCCAACTTTCGCGGATCAAAGGCCGGGCCCCAACAACACGGGACCCGGCCTCTTTTTATTCTGAAGCAATCTTTATGGAGGATAACCGAAATGGCCAGAGTCCCTTTCGCCACAAGAGAGAACATGACCCCGGCAGGCCAAAAGATCTGGGACGATATAGAATCCAGCCGCGGTGGCGTCGCCAGGAACTACGCCGCTTTGTTAACCAACCCTGAAGCCGCCGACGCTTTAGCCGGCTTGGGCGGCTACGCCAGATACGTAACGCCTCTTGACCTAAGAGTGAAAACCCTGGCCATCCTCACCGCCGCCCGGGAAGCCCACGGTCACTACGTTTGGACCGTCAATCAGCGGGGCGCGAAGGAGGCGGGCATCAGCGACGACATCGTCAGCGCCATCCACGAGTTCCGCGCCCCCGTCGGCTTGGACGCTAAGGACGCCGTGGTAGTTCAGTTCGTCTTGGAGCTACTACGTCAGCACCGGGTTTCCGACGCCACCTTCGAAGCCCTGCGGTCCCAGGTCGGCGACGCCGGAGTGGTAGACGTTCTAGTAGTTTCCGGCTACTACCACACCCTAGCCCACGCCCTACAGGCTCTTGAGGTCGAACTCCCCGAAGGAACGTCATCGGCGCTAACCTACCAAACGGGAAACGCGCCCGGAAATTAACCATCGAAAAACCGACGGGAAAGTCCCTTCCCCCTCGACGGGGGAAGGTTAGGATGGGGGCGCCTACCCCACAAAGTGCTAGATCCCAAGAGCGTTGGAGGGAATGAGCACCGGACGAAGTCCAAAAAAGGAGCGGCCGGCCTCGATAAATCGAGGGGGGTCGCTGAAGGAGCGGCCCACAACCGGTCGCTGAAGTCTGAATACTAATGCCTTAAGCCCGACAGGTCAACAATGGAACAACCCACTACAAGCTCGGACCGCCTGATTCTAAGGCCATTCACCTTGGCCGACGCTCCTGATATCCACCGTATGGTGGCAGATCGGGACATCGCCTCCACAACGCTCCTGATTCCCCATCCCTACGAAGATGGGATGGCCGAGGAGTGGATAGGCACCCATCAGAGTCAATTCGAGTGGGGTGAACAAATCATTTTCGCCATCGTCCTGAGGGCTGACGGGTCCCTCCTGGGCAACATTACCCTCAGAATTAACCAGTCCGACGAACATGGAGAGCTAGGTTATTGGATCGGCAAGCCCTATTGGAACATGGGCTATGCCACCGAGGCCACTCAGGCGGTCATAAGGTATGGCTTTGAGGTTCTGGGCCTGCAACGCATATTCGCGGGCCACTTTACCCGCAACCCTGCCTCCGGGCGTGTGATGCAAAAGGCGGGGATGACCTATAAGGGTTGTTTTAGGAAGCACCACAAGAAGTGGGACGTGTTTGAGGACCTGGCGTATTACGGGATAATCCGTGGCGACTACGACTCCCAGACCCGCGTCACCTTATAGCGGCGCGCCGGCTTCCGAGGCTTGGCGGCGGCGGCCCATTAGAAACACCCCAGCCCCCGCTATGGCGATCGCAGCCCCCAGCCAAAATACATCCCGGTAGGCCAGCACGAAGGCCCTGGCCTCGTTGTCCGCAAACTCCAGTCCGTTGGCTCCTAAAACGCTCAGATGGTAGTCGATACTCAAGGCGAATAGTCCGCCGGTCACCGCCACCGAGAGTACGGTGCCCAGGGCTTGGGCCAGGGATAACGCGGCCCCGGCGGTGCCAAACCGGCCGGCCGGAACGCTGCTCATCATCAACGTGAACGCCGCCGCCTGAAATAGACCCGTCCCCGCGCCAACCAGTGCGATGCGCAATCCAACTTGCGTCAAACTAGATTGGGCGTCCAAGAACCCCATCAGCAACAACCCTCCGGAAACGACGGTCAGCCCTATCGTCCCAATAGCAGTTGTCCCGACCCGGTCGCACAGCCAGCCGCCGGTGGTGGAAAACCCAACATTGGCCGCAGCCATTACCGCCAGCATCACTCCTAAGATAAAGGCCCCATAACCCAAGCTCTCTACAACATAAAAGGGGAAAATAAACCAGATGACGAACGCGCCAAAATGAGACATGAACATGGCCGTGCTCGAGATAACAACCCCCCTCGCCCGAAGCAGCACGCCGGGAATTATCGGCCAGGCGGCCCGTTTTTCGATCCACAAGAAAGCCACAAAGAACAGGGGAGCAAACGCCAATAACGCCATCACCACCGGCGATGTCCAGCCGATCGAGCGCCCCAGCCTCAATCCGATCATGAGACACAGCATGACACCGAACAGGGTGAGGGCCCCCGTGGCGTCAAAGGACTTGCGCGAGGTTGAACTCTGGCTCCGTTTCAGCCAAATAACGCCTAGGAGCAAGGCCAGCAACGCAAAAGGCACACGCCCCAGGAATACCGCCTGCCAGCCGAACCACCCCACCAGCAGGCCCGCGCCCAAAGTACCCGCCAGCATACCCAGCGCCTGGCTCCCGGTCGTCAAACCCATGCTCAATCCTCGTCGTGACGGCGGGAATAACCGGGCGGCGATGGCCGGAGACACGGCAAATAGACAGCCGGTGCCCAAAGCCTGAAGCACTCGAAAGCCCACCGCAATGCCAAAGGTGGGAGACAGAGCGATACATATCATGGCGGCCACGTACGCGGCCGCGCCGATCAGGTAGACTTGGCGAAGGCCGAACCGGTCGGCAAAGCTGCCTGCGCCCAATACCAAACCGGCCCTAGTCGCGATGAATACGATGATGATCCACTGTACGGTCTGGTAGTCGGTGTCAAACTCCCTGGTGATTAACGGGAGGGCCACATTTACCGCTATGTCCAGGGAGGTCAAAAACATTCCCAGTCCGGCAGCCAGGCCCGTCATCCGGCCGGCCCATGTGTTCCAGTCAGCGGATGCCTCGCCATCAAGCGGTTCGCCGGTTTCAGTCGACATGTTTACCGATTGTACGCCCTATAACAGATTTTAAGAGCACCGCTTTTCGCCCGGCCTACTGATGCGTGTGCATAAGGGCACACAACACAAGGGTCTGACGGAATTCGGGGCAGCCAGACGAGGCTTGGATGGATTGGAATAACGGGATGGCGGCAGCAGGGATTTGGTGGGGCGATCGGGGTGTAGCCGGCGGCTTGGAGATTAAACCATGAACACAGGGTTGGCATCCCGGTTTATGCGGCTTTCTTCTTTGAGACCCTTCCGAAGGTACTTGGGCAAAGCAAACATGTTCCGGTGAGTTTCCCCATCATAGAATCTCAGCTCTTTTGTAACCCGCTCCGCGATCCGCGTATCCACCTGATCGCTGTCGAGTTGGTCCAGAGGTGAGTCCGATGCCAATATCATTCCCCACATGGTTTGGAAAGCCGGCACGTGGACATGGGAAGGGATCACCCGGTCAAAGACGCCGCTCAACGTATTATGTATCGTCGTGAAACACTCCTGGTAGCTAAGCAGTCCGGCTGGACCAGACTGAGTGACCATGATCCCACCAGGATTCAACCGGGACTTGACGATCTGGTAATACTCTTCTGTGTAAAGTTGGTAGGCTGTCCCGCCTTCCAGTGGGTCGACCAGATCCATAATCATTACGTCGAAGCTTTCCTGAGTATTCTCCAAGAATGCCCTGGCGTCCTCGTGCCGGAGATCCAGCCTGGGGTCGTCAAAACTGCCCTGGTGGTGCTGCGGCAGAAACCGCCGGCAGAGCTCCACAACCTCGGGATCCAAGTCCAACATCACTACCCGCTCAACCGAACGGTGGGCCAGGGTTTCCCGCAACGTTCCCCCTTCGCCGCCGCCCCCTATGAATACTGTGCGCGGCCCCGGGTGCCAAGACATGGCGGGGTGGACCAGAGCTTCGTGGTAGACGAACTCGTCTCGTTCCGTAGACTGGGTCTTTCCGTCCAACACCAAGCTGCGGCCGAAGATCTCAGATTCAAGCACTTCGACCTGTTGATAGGCCGTATGTCCCGAATGAAGAACTTCCCGTACCTGAAGCATCACTGCCAGGTCCGGGAAAACTGTCTCCAGATACCATTTTCCGGATAAACCCATAACCCTCGGTTGACCTGCTAACCTACCGCCGTGGTGGGCACCATACCCCGCTGGATCTCCGTTATATCCGGGTTCTTGGATTCCAGTTGCTCAGCCAGCAACTGCGCTGCTTCCTTGGGTTCGAAAGATGAGCCGCATGCGAAGATATCTGCCGCGGCGTATCCGTACTCGGGCCAAGTGTGTATTGAGATGTGTGACTCTGCGATAGCCAGGATCCCAGTGACGCCTTGCGGGCTGAAGTGGTGGAATGATTCGCCGACGACGTGAGCGCCGACCTTGCGAGCTGTCAGGTGCATCGACTCGCGGATGTAATCGAGGTCGTTCAGTAGAGCTGGGTTACAATCTTTGAGTTCCAGCAAGAGATGAAGTCCTAGTACATTCAATCACCTGCCCTCCTATCTTGATATAGCCTAATTTCGGCAACAGCTAATTCTATATGTAACGTCTGTTGTAATCAAGACCCGCTACAGGTAACAAGTGGCGGGCATAGGAGTTCAGCTCACTTCTATGGGCTAGCCAATTTTTCACCCTCAACATCACCCACTGGCGGTGGGGGTAGTCCTGATTTTGGTCACCATCGTGGTTAGAGACCAATATCGGGGTCTGCGGTCTAGAACGGCTATCGGCTGGGGGGTGATCGCCGGTCTATTCGTGTATCTAGGCATCGACGATGGCACCAAACTGCACGAGAGGGCCGGTTCGGTGTTCAAGGCGCTGGTACTGATTCCTCGGGCGACCCCCAATCTGGCCTGTTGGGTGGGCTTTACGGGCTTTACCCAAGCTATACCTGGCAACTGCTCCTTGGTCCCGTTTTTGCCGCGTTGGGGGTGTTCATTATCTGGTTCCTGCTCAGGGAGCTCCCGTCGCTGCGCCTGAAAGTACTTACTATGGCGGCGATTGGTCTATTCGGTCTGGCCTTTGCCTTGGATTTCATTGAAGGCATGAACAGCGACCCGTTGGACCGGGTCGCATCAATCCTGACGATGGAGCCTCGCCGCCTAGTCCATTTTTCCAAGAGCACCGAAGAGTTCATGGAAATGTTGGCGACAACCTCATTTCTGTTCGTTTTCCTCAAAAAACTAACCAGCCTTACACCTTCCATAACTTTCGAGATAGACCCCGGACAACTGTCCAATGAATGAAGGTAGCGTGAAGCCGGGCGCCTGGGCTTAAATTAAAATAACGCCGGCGGCCCTATTCAGAGGCCGCCGGCGTTATTTGATCTCGTTTATTGATGTACTGAACAGGCGCGCAAACCGCCTTGGTCTTCAGTCCCTATTCGTTCTCGCTCCACTCAGTTTCCATTTCATCTTCTACAATGACGTCCTCTTCGTCCTCGTCATCCTCCAGGTCGTCATCCCTGGTGTAGCGGACCAGACTTTCACTCAAGTAGATCCGGTTCTCTGCTTTGGACTTGATCGGGAAGGAGCAAACGTTCTGCAAACTTTGGTGGCGATAGGTTTCCCGGACTGTTATCGAGATTCCATGGTCGCTGACGCCAATTATCGCCGCTTGGTATTGGTTGCCCCCGTCCATCAACTTAATTAGCCGTCTTCCCAGCTTGGGTTCTATCTGACCCAGGTATTCACCGTATTGGGAGCAAACGTTGATGACATCATTTTCCACTACGAGTGTGGCCGGTTCGCTGGGGGCTAACCGGGCCGTAGCCTGGCCGGTTACCGCTTTGATCAAGACTGTAGTACCTGACTTTCCGCTTTCTTCAATGAACAACTGGAGCCCACCGCCGGCTTTACGAACCTGATTGTTCCCGCCTGGCGTGGTTTCCAGTTGAACCAAACGCGCCAGATTTTTCTTGGCAATGTTATTGTAGGGCGCCAGGATTGTGACCCGGTCCAAGACCTCCCGGGCCTCGGGGTAGCGGGCCAACTCCATCAGCGCCTTACCCAGCCGGTTCATGGCGTCTACATCGTCTTGCGACAACTCCAAGATACAACGGTTGACCTCGGAAGCCTGCTCCCATTCCCCCTTCAGGGCCAGAGTGATGGCGTCCCGGCTCAAATCCCTTGCGGATCTGGAGGTGTTAGCTAGACCTGTCACCCCACTATCCATCCCGTCTCCAGTCGCGTGTGCGCTCTAAATGATGAATCCTATGCCTTCCTAGGCGCGGTCACTGCTGATTTAATAAATACATTATGTAGTTACACCAAAACCACACCATGGGTCAAGCGTTTTCGAAACGATTATCCAGCGAATTCTACACACTACCCTCGATGTCACCAGAATGAACCAATAGGAAGTAATACTCAAGCCGCCGCCCGGATGGCCTAACAACCGTCAGGCCGCGCCGGCTACGATTCTTCATTGGCCGCTCTCATCAGAAGTTTGATCCAACACGCCGGCACGATATCGGCCCTTTCTGTAACGCCAGCGCATCTTCATAAGATCCCAGGTCATCGCGATCGAATCCCTCACAGGCCGCACTTTGCTGCGTTCCCGGTAGTACCAGTCCACTCCTATCTCTTGAATCGCCAACCCGGCTCGCCGTGCCCGGTACAGGACCTCCACATCGAACCCGAACCCATCGATGGTCTGCCCTTGAAACAGTAAAGGAACGGATTCATCCCGAAAACACTTGAAGCCGCATTGAGTATCGGCTACCCCAGGCACTCCGAGAAACCGCACCAGGATGTTATACACCCTGCCCATCAGATGGCGCCTAAGCGGCTCTCCGATCCTGCGGGCGCCGGGAGCTTCTCTGGAGCCCAACGCCACGTCAACTCCATCAACCTGGGGAGGCAATAGGCGCTCCACCAGTTCGATGGGCACCGAGAGGTCGGCGTCACAAAGCAGCCGGTACTGTCCTTTGGCGGCCAGCATGCCTTTCATCACCGCCCATCCCTTGCCCCGGTGCGGGAGGCTAAGCAGGCGCACTCCTGACGAACCCGAAATAAAGTCTTCGATCAGCAGGGCCGAATCATCGGTGCTGCCGTCATCCGCGATAACCACCTCCCATGTACGGTCCCACCCATTAAGGAAGCCTATCACCTGCTCCAGAGTCCCACCGATGCGGGCCTGTTCGTTATATACCGGGATGACGATGGAAAGAAATACCGAAGGCAAGGGGCGTACCATCCTCAAAGCAATTGGCTATAGTGGCTTTCGCGGCCGTGCCGGGGGTCAAAACCGCCGTAACGGGCCGGCGGCGAACTAAGGCTCTTCGTCTAAGTGGAACCCACGGTGCAACAATCGGACTGCTTCGCCCACCTGTTCCTCTTTGACAACACAGGAAATGCGGATCTCCGAAGTTGTAATCATGTCGATATTGATATCGCCATCGGCCAGGATGCGAAACATTCGCGAGGCATATCCTGGAGTGTTCTGCATGCCGGAACCCACCACGCTCACCGAAGCCAGGGTGTCGTCGCTCACCAAGTCCCCGGCACCGATCTCATGGACGACGGCCTCCATCTGAGCTAATGCCATTGGCAGGTCGGTGCGGCTCACCGTAAAGCTGATGTCGGTGGTACGGTCCAGGCTTGTGTTCTGGACGATGGTATCCACGCTAGTACCGGTCTGGGATAGAGGCTCAAACAAAGCGGCGGCGATACCGGGCCGGTCAGGCACCGAACGGACGGTGATCTTGGCTATGTTGGTGTCGTAGGCTATCCCAGTGACCTTTATTCTATCTTCCATGGGCCTTTCGTCCGCTTTTTGATGGATGAGGGTGCCTTGGGTTTCCTTGAAGCTTGACGCCACATAGATCGGGATCTGGAACGCCGCCCCGAGTTCGATCGACCGGGGATGCATCTTGGCCCCGTAGCTGGCCAGTTCCAGCATTTCCTGATAGCCGATTTCGACCAGCTTCCGAGCCTCAGGCACCAGGCGGGGGTCCGCAGTATAGATGCCCTCAACATCGGTATATATTTCGCACCGCTCGGCGCCCAGAGCGGCGGCCAGGGCCACGGCTGTGGTGTCAGAGCCGCCCCGGCCCAGAGTGGTCACGTCCAGGTCCTCCGTGGCGCCTTGGAACCCGGCGACCACGATAAGCCGTCCAAGCTCTAGCTCCTGCCGTACTCGCTCCGTCTCAACACGATGGATCCTGGCTTTGCCGTAGGTGGTGTCGGTGCGTATACCGGCTTGGACCCCACTGAGACTGATAGCCTGATAACCAAGAGTCCGTAAGGCCATGGTCAACAAAGTACAGGATACCAGTTCCCCGGTGGAGAGAAGCAAGTCCAGCTCCCTGGGATCCGGCTGAGGGGTTATCGTCTGGGCGAGTCCAATCAGTTCGTCGGTAGTGTCACCCATGGCCGACACCACGGCGACCACTTGCTTGCCAGAGTCCTTAGTAGCGCCTATTCGACCGGCGACGTTCAAAATCTTGCTGGCGTCGGCGACAGAACTTCCTCCATATTTTTGCACGATCAACGACAAGCTTTAAGATTCTCCGTTACTCAGGCCGGCTTTCAAGATGCGTCGGGAGTTACATGCCACCAGTCTAGGCTTGGCCCACCAAATGGGCGCCCTTGATGGTGGGCTGAGTTATTTCCAACCGGCCCGGTACGCCGGCTTGTTTAGCGGCTTCGGCCATTTCATAGGCCACCGTCATCTCTCTACC
>JYMV01008473.1_pt1 | contig 10505 bp, 7 predicted proteins | sample 338911 | NCBI WGS metagenome assembly JYMV01 (sample SAMN03354496, study PRJNA234377) | hydrothermal vent metagenome | biome: Deep sea; feature: Hydrothermal plumes at the Eastern Lau Spreading Center, Western Pacific Ocean; material: Seawater | place: Tonga | collected 2009 | depth 2000 m m
AGAATTTTCAGAGCGGTAAAAGAGATAAAAGAGAAGGAGTGGGATAGTCTCAATCTCGAACAGCAGAAAGTTATCGAAAATTACCTATTGGATTTCAAACTCTCAGGAGTTGAACTAGATAGAGAGAGTAAAGAGAGGTTGAAGGAGATAGACAAAGAGCTATCCCAACTATCTAATCAGTTCTCTCAAAATGTCTTAGATGATACCAATTCGTTTGAGATGGTTATTGAAAACTTTGAAGATGTGAAAGAGATTCCACAATCAGATTTAGAAAGTGCAAAGATAGAAGATGGAAGATGGAAATTTACCCTCCAAATGCCGAGCTATCTTGCATATATTACATACGGTTCTAATAGAGAGTTGAGAGAAAAGATATATAGAGCCTATGTATCGAGAGGGAAAAATAACAGCGAACTTATAGATAAGATTTTGAAACTTCGAAATGAGAAAGCCCAACTATTGGGATTTTCCAATTATGCTCAACTATCACTAGCTACTAAAATGGCTTCATCTACTGATGAGGTGGTGAAGTTTCTATATAGTCTAGCTGATAAATCAAAAGAGAAAGCAAAAGAGGAGTTAGAAGAGATTAGGAGATATTCAGGTTTAAACGACTTCCAACCTTTCGATTTGGCTTACTACTCTGAAAAGTATCGAAAAGAGTTCTATGATATTGACGAGGAGGCATACCGCCCCTACTTTGAGAAAAATAGAAGTGTAAAAGGGATTTTGGATTTCATCGGAAAGCTATTCAGTATCCAATTTCACAAAGTAGATACCCAACTATGGGACGAAAAGGCGGAAGCTTTTGATGTAGTTGAAGATGAAAAAGTTATAGCCCGTCTCTTCCTCGATTTAGAAGCGAGAGAGAATAAGAAAAGTGGGGCTTGGATGAATGATTGGCATTCGCACCATGTCGATTCCAAAGGCAAGGAACATTTAGCTACCGCTTTTGTAGTCTGCAACTTTCCTCCAAGTTCTCCTAATAGTCCCTCTCTTTTGAGACACGACGATATACATACTTTACTCCACGAAATGGGACATGCTATCCACCATCTCCTAAGTAGGGTTGGAGAGATTAGCATCAGTGGAACTAATGGAGTTGAGTGGGATGCGGTCGAGTTTCCATCTCAATTCTTGGAAAACTTCTCCTACTCCAAAGAGGTTCTAAAAAGTTTCGCAAAACATTACCAAACTGATGAGCCTCTCCCCGATGAGATGATAGATAGATTGATAAAAGCGAAAAATTTTCAATCAGCTTTGCAAATGGTTAGACAATTGGAATTTGGACTATTTGATTTCAAACTCCACCTAAATCTATATCAAGGCGATGAGGTGCAGAACCTCTTAGATGAAATCAGAAAAGAGATATCCCCACTCATTCCACCAAAATACAATAAGTTCCAAAATAGCTTTACCCATATATTTTCAGGGGGTTATTCAGCTGGATATTACAGCTATAAATGGGCAGAGGTTCTAAGTGCCGACCTATTCTATCAATTTGTAGATAGGGGTATCTTTGATAAAGAAATCAGCTCAAAATATAGAGATATAGTATTAGCCAAAGGTGGAACTCAATCTATGAAAGAGCTGTTTTTCCAACTTGTAGGGCGAGAACCGGATGAAACTCAACTATTGAGATTGAGCGGTATAGTAGAGTGAGAGGGCTACTATTTTGGATTTCAATTTCTATATATCTATTCAGTGGCACTATCCAAATTGCTGTTGCCTCCAATCTTAGTTTTGTTATTGAAAAACTGATTCAGGAGTTCCACCTCATCTATCCAAATATTAGAATAAAAACATCTATCGGAAGCAGTGGAACATTGACCACCCAAATACTACATGGAGCCCCTTACCAACTATTCCTAAGTGCCGACATGAAATATCCAGATATTCTATTCTCCAAAAAGATAGCTCCTATCCCTCCTGTTGTCTATGCAAAAGGTGAGATAGCCCTACTAAGTAGAAAGGAGATAGAGCTAAATGGACTTTCTACCTTACGAAACAGCTCCATTCGGAAAATTGCTATTGCAAACCCCAAAATCGCTCCTTATGGTAGGGCCTCGGTGGAGGCTCTGAAAAATAGTGGTATCTGGAAAGAGATTCGAAACAAAATAGTTTATGGAGAGTCCATATCGCAAACTCTAATATACACTTTAAAGGTTACCGATATTGGGATAGTGGCAAAATCTGCTCTTTTCAATCCAAAAATGAAAAATCTAAATTGGGTAGAGATAGATACCAAACTATACACTCCAATATCTCAGGGAATGGTCGTTTTAAATCGAGGGTTTGAAAATAGTGAAGTTTGGGAGTTCTATAATTTCATATTGAGCAATAGAGGACAAGAGATTTTTAGAGAGTATGGATATGGAGAGTGATACTATTACCGCTATTGCTACCCCTCACGGAGTTGGAGCGATTGCTATTGTTCGGGTAAGTGGTCAAAAAGCATTAGATATAGCCTCAAAGATGACTAAGAGGGATAAGAACTCCTTTACTCCAAGATATGCCTATCTGATGAATATATACGATTCCAAAAATAGGGTAATAGACAAAGGGATAGTTATCTATTTCAAAGCCCCCTACTCCTTTACAGGTGAGGATATAGTGGAGTTCCAAATCCACGGGGGGATAGCAGTATCTAAATTGGTTCTAAATACGGCACTCCATTACGGAGCGAGATTGGCAAGGGCTGGGGAATTCTCCAAACGGGCATTTCTCAATGGAAAAGTGGATTTGACAGAGGCAGAAGCCATAACCTCTATTATTGAAGCAAAGAGCGAGGAGGCGGTATATCAACTATCTAAGCAACTCAATGGAGAGTTAAAAACTCTTGTATCTGAAATCAGAGATAGATTGGTTCATGTTTTAGCCCATTCTGAGGTGGTGATAGATTATGCAGAAGAGGATTTACCAGAAGATATTGAGAGAGATATATATAACCAACTCCAAGATATTTCCAAATCCCTATCCAATCTACTGGAAAGTAGCAAAAGAAGAAATAGGATTTTTGAAGGGTTTAAGATAGCTATCGTAGGTCGTCCAAATGTTGGAAAAAGTTCATTGCTCAATGCGATTTTGAACGACGAGAGGGCGATAGTTACAGATATTGCAGGAACTACAAGGGATAGGGTGGAGGAGTATATCAATATCGGAACTCACTTAGTAAAGATAGTAGATACTGCTGGTATTCGAAAAAGTTCAGATATTGTAGAGCAGATAGGAATTGATAGGAGTATTGAAGCGATAGAGGAGGCTGATATTGTCGTTGCCCTTTTTGATGGTTCAGAGGAGTTGCAAAAAGATGATTTGACACTGATAGAGATATTGAAACGATACACCTCATCGAAAGATATTCTATTAGTTTTGAATAAGAGAGATAGAGATAGAAAATTGCTATTTCCTGAAACCATCTCACACCTACCTACTATCCAAATATCCTCTAAATTTAGAGAGATAGCTCCACTTTTGGAGAAATTGGAAGAGATTCTAAATTCTCTTAATACCTCATCAGATGGAGGAATAGTATTGAATTCGATAAGACAAGTCGATGAGGTAGAGAAGACGATAGAGGCTATCCAATCGGCTTTTGAACCTTTGAAAAGTGGAGAGCTGGAACTATTTTCATTCTACATCAATGAAGCTATCAACCATATCACCTCCATATCAAGACCATACCAATATAGTGAAATGTTGGACAAGATGTTTAGTAGTTTCTGTTTAGGAAAATAGAATATATAATATAGAAAATACCAAATTAGGACGAGAATTTAATGGATATTCGAAAAGAGTTTATCAATTTTTTCAAATCTAAGGGGCATCAAGTACATGAGAGTAGCCCATTAGTTCCTGATGATGAAACTTTACTATTTACCAATGCTGGAATGGTGCAATTCAAAAAGATATTTACGGGAGAGTTGCCTATCCCTGAAAATCCCCGAGCCACCTCATCTCAAATCTGTTTAAGGGCAGGAGGGAAACATAACGATTTAGAGAATGTGGGATATACCGCTAGACATCACACCCTATTTGAGATGTTGGGAAATTTCTCATTTGGAGACTATTTCAAAGATAAGGCGATAGAGTATAGCTGGGAATTTGTAACGGAAGTTTTGAAACTACCAAAAGAGAGATTATGGGTAACCGTTCATAACTCAGATGATGAAGCTTTTGAAATTTGGAAAAGATATATATCAGAAGAGAGGATAAAGAGATTAGGGGATAAGGATAACTTTTGGCAGATGGGAGATACTGGACCTTGCGGACCAAGTTCAGAAATATTTTACGACCAAGGAGATGAGTTCAATTCACCCGATGACTATCTAGGAGGAGATGGAGATAGATTTTTAGAGATTTGGAATCTCGTATTTATGGAATATGATAGAGATGAGAGCGGGAAATTGAATCGACTCCCAAAACCTTCAATAGATACAGGTATGGGACTTGAAAGGGTAACCGCCATTTTAGAAGGCAAAAATAGTAATTTTCACACCTCCCTATTTATGCCAATAATTGACAAAGTAGCTCAACTGATAGGAAAAGAGTATCAACCAGAAGAGGGAGCAAGTTATCGAGTAATAGCCGACCATATCCGAGCCGTTACCTTTCTTTTAGCCCAAGGATTGCGATTTGATAGAGAGGGGCGGGGGTATGTTCTTAGGAGAATTTTGAGACGAGCAGTCCGCCACGGCTATCTATTGGGATTTAGAGAACCATTTTTATACCAATTGGTAGAGAGTGTAAATGGTATTTTAGGGAAACAATATCCCTATCTCATTTCAGAAGCGAAACGAGTTCAGAGAGAGATTAGGAACGAAGAGGAGCGATTTTTTAGAACAATCGAGGCGGGGATAGAACTATTTGAGCAAGAATTAGAGAGAACAGAAAATATATTCTCCGGTGAAGTAGCTTTCAAACTCTACGATACTTACGGATTTCCTCTCGACCTTACCCAAGATATGTTAAGAGAGAAAAATATAGAGATAGATTTAGAGAAATTCCAATCTCTCATGGAGGAACAGCGAAAACGAGCAAAGGCAAATTGGAAAGGGTCGGGAGATAAACATCAACACGGCGATTTTAAAGAACTCTTAGAAGAGTTTGGAGAGAACCAATTCCTATATGAAACGACCCAAACAGAAGGTAAGGTATTGGCTCTATTGGACAAAGATTTTAGACGAGTTACAAGCTGTTCAGATGGTTGGGTGTTGTTTGATAGAACCCCTTTCTATGGTGAGAGTGGAGGACAGATAGGAGATAGAGGAAAAGCTGGTCAAGCTGAGATATTGGATACCCAGAAGTTTTCAGGGTTGAACCTTTCGAGATTTCGGGGTGATTTGGAAATTGGAAAAAACTATCTTCTGCAAGTTTCAGAAGAGAGACATGAGATAGCTAAACACCATTCAGCTACCCACCTTCTCCATGCAACCCTTAGAAATATATTGGGTGATGAGGTTCAACAAGCGGGGAGCTTAGTTGAAAAAGATAGATTGCGATTCGACTTTACATACAGCCAATCCCTTTCAGCTAAACAGCTTCGAAAAATTGAAGATGAGATAAATAGATATATATCCCAAGCTATCCCACAAACCACCGAAGTATTACCAATTGAAGAGGCGAGAGCAAAAGGGGCAATGGCTCTCTTTGGTGAAAAATATGGCGATAGGGTTCGGGTTGTCTCTTTCGGTGATGTTTCGGTTGAACTCTGCGGAGGAACTCATGTATCCAATACCTCTGAGATTGGAATTTTCCTAATCTTGAAAGAGAGTGGAGTATCAGCAGGAGTTAGACGGATTGAGGCAGTTGTAGGAGAGAGCGGATATAGATATATTCAAAATATTCGCGATGAGGTGGCTCAGGGGTTGCAAAAATTGAAATCTCAAAATCTCTTATCTGGAATTGAGAAGCTCCAAAAAGAGCTATCCAAATTGAAACAGGAATTGAAAGAGGTTCAGAAGTCTCAACAACATACCTTTACCCCTGAAAAGATAGGAGAACTCAACCTCATCGTTGATATTTTGCCGAGTGGAGATATTAAGAGCTATATCGATGAACTCAAAAATAGATATTCATCTATCGCAGTGATGCTATTTCAAAAGAAAGGGGATAAGGTTCTAATCGCTTCTGGTTCAAAAAATTGCAATATCCATGCTGGAAACTGGATAAAGGCGATAGCCCCAATTGTGAAAGGGGGTGGGGGCGGTCGTCCAGACTTTGCCCAAGCTGGTGGAAAAGATAGCTCCAAAATAGAAGAGGCGATAAAAGAGGCTAAAAAGTATGCCAAAGATAGTAGATAGCATTCAGGAACTTATCGGAAACACTCCATTAATCCGACTTCAAAGATTCGGCGGGGTTTTGGCAAAATGTGAATTTCTCAATCCGATAGGTTCGATAAAAGATAGGATAGCTCTCAATATTTTGAAAAAGGGAATTGAGAGAGGAGAGATAGATAGCAATACTCTCATTATTGAAGCCACTAGCGGAAATACAGGGATAGCCCTTGCCTCTCTTGGAGCATCTTTGGGGTTGAAAATAGTTATTGTCATGCCTGAGTCTATGAGTTTGGAGAGAAGAGTCCTAATTCAACACTTTGGAGCTGAATTGGTTCTAACTCCTGCCAATCTTGGAATGGCGGGGGCAGTTGAGAAAGCAAAAGAGTTAGCAAAAGAGAATCCCAATTCATTTTTAACCTCTCAATTTTCCAATCCAGACAATCCAGAGAGCCATATTCAGACAGCCCAAGAGATTTGGGAGCAGACAGATGGTAAAGTGGATATTTTTGTAGCGGGAGTTGGAACTGGTGGAACTATTTCAGGGGTTGGAAAATATCTCAAAGAGAGAAATCCAAATATTCGGATTGTTGGAGTTGAGCCGTCAAATTCCAATATTCTATCTGGCGGTTCGGCTGGTTCTCACGAGATACAGGGGATAGGAGCCGGTTTCATTCCAGAAAATTTGGATAGAGATATTTTAGATGAGGTGGTAGCTGTTTCAGATGAAGATGCTATTAGAACAGCAAAAGAGTTAGCTAAACAGGAGGGGCTGTTAGTCGGTATCTCATCGGGTGCAAATCTTTTTGCTTCAAAGATAGTAGCTGATAGAGATAGAACCAAAACGGTTGTAACTACTTTAAACGATACAGGAGAGAGATATATCTCTACTCCACTTTTTCAAAAGGAAAATAGATGAATGACAAACTAAGTTATAAAGATGCAGGAGTTGATATTGATGCGGGTAACTCCCTAGTCTCAGAGATAAAACCGATAGTTAAAAAGACTTTTGATACAAATGTTCTAGGTGGTATAGGTTCATTTGCAGGAGCTTACCAATTACCGCAAGGATATAAAAATCCCGTTCTACTTTCAGCTACTGATGGGGTTGGAACTAAATTGAAATTGGCTATCGAATCCAAACGATTTGGAACTGTTGGAGAGGATTTGGTAGCTATGTGTGTCAATGACCTCATCTGCAATTTTGCTACTCCCCTATTTTTTCTCGACTACTATGCTACTGGAAAATTGGAAGTTTCAGAGGCAAAAGAGGTAATATCAGGTATCGCTAATGGCTGTTTAAAAGCTGAATGTGCCTTAATTGGAGGGGAGACGGCTGAGATGCCAAATATGTATCGAGATGGCGATTTTGACCTTGCAGGTTTTGCTGTTGGTATTGCTGAAAAAGATGAAATAGATAGAAGTTCCAAAGTTCAAGATGGGGACTATCTAATAGCTCTACCTAGTAGCGGAATTCATTCTAATGGCTATTCTCTCGTTAGAAAACTCTTTTTTGAAAAGTTGAATATGAAGTTCGATGACAAATTTGGAAACTCCACCCTAATAGAAACTCTTCTAACCCCGACTAGAATCTATGTAAAAGAGTTCAAGAAATTTCAGAAATATATCAATGCAATGGCTCATATCACAGGAGGAGGAATTACCGAAAATCTTCCGCGAGTTCTACCTAATGGTTTAGGAGCTGAGATAGAGAAGAAGAAAATTAGAACCCTCCCTATCTTCGAATTCATATCTCAATATGTCGATGAGGTGGAGATGTTTAGAACCTTCAACATGGGGGTTGGAATGGTTTTGGTTGTATCTGAAAAGAATGTTGATAGAATTATAAATCATAGTGATGGATATATCATTGGTCGGGTTGTGGCTGGTGATAGAAAAGTAGTATATATATAAAGGAGCAAAAATGGACATTAGACTATTAGCAACTATATTCGCTCTTCTATTGGTCTCTGGTTGTAGTAGTAACAAAGTTGAAACAGCAACCGAGAATATGAAGAAAGAGAAAAAAGAGATTACTAAAAAAGTTGATGAAAATGTTTCAGCTGAAACTGAAAAAGTGGTAATGGTTGGAGAAAAAGAGAAAGCGGAACAGGAAAGAATCGCAAAAGAGAAGGCAGAAGCCGAACGAATAGCAAAAGAGAAAGCGGAACAGGAGAGAATCGCAAAAGAGAAGGCAGAAGCTGAACGGATAGCCAGAGAGAAAGCAGAACAGGAAAGAATTGCCAAAGAGAGGGCAGAGGCTCGAAAAAAAGCATTCGAAGAGTTGGAGAAGGCTACTAGTGAGTTAAAGAGTGCAAAAATACCGACTGGTAGCACTGAACTTACAGACGATATTAAAACTCGTTTAGATGTGGTAGCTGAAATCCTAATTCAATATCCAGATACAAAAGTGAAAATCAAGGCTTACACTGATTCATTGGGTTCAAGTAAAAAGAATTTGAGACTTTCTCAAATGAGAGCAGATAGAGCAAAAGAGTATCTTATTTCAAAAGGAGTAAATCCTCAACAGATAGAGGCAAAAGGGTTTGGAGAGACCAATTTTATTAATCCAGAAAATCCAGCATCTCTTGAAAATAGACGGATTGAGTTGGAACTTGTGAAGCAATAAAATTACAAGACAAGAGGAAATTAGTATTAGTTGAATATATCAACTATCTAAAATAGCCCTAATATTTTTCTCTATATCTATATCTCCAAGGATTTTTGCAGGGGGGAGGTTTTCGGATTTTCTTAGTGCTTTGAAAATCTCCTCTTTTTTTACTATCTGAATATTTGTTATGTGTTTCACTAATTCCCTCTGATTGAAGATATATTCACCTGTAACTATTCTATTTCGAAATGATGCAGGTTCTACGAAATTATGCCCTCCAATCCCATCAATAAAACTACCCCCAAGAATTACAATATCACTTTTTGCATATATATCTACCAGTAATCCAATTACATCTATCAAAACTATATCACTATTGAAACTCTCTTTTTGAGAGTATCTATTTACTGAATAGCCAAATTTGGAGCCGAACTCTTTCACAATCTCCCAAACCTCATCGAACCGCTCTTTATGTCTAGGGACTAATATTAGTCGTCCCTTTCCATATTGTTGAAATGCTTCAAGTATATATATCTCTTCTCCTGAATGGGTAGAAGCTCCAACTATTACCAATCTATCTTTTGGGATATTGAGATTTCTTGTGGATTGAGATTTGAGGAGTTTGATATTTCCTCCAATTTCTATCTTTTTCGCTCCAAGTTGGAGAAACCTATCTCTATCTATTTCACTCTGGGCTAAGACCAAATCGATGTTTTGAAATATTTTCCGATAGAACCATCGAAATTTTAGATATCTTGGAAAACTCCTATCGCTCAACCTACCGCTAAGTAGAATAGTTTTAGCTCCTCTAAGTTTTGCGATGTAGAAGAGCAAGAACCAGAGTTCAGCCTCAACAACTATTAGGACTTTCTGCCTCCTCGTCCATATCCATAATAGAGGTTCAAAGGGCAAAAACATATATGAAATACCAATAGATTTTGCAGAAATAGATTTTGCAGAGCGATACCCAGTATCTGTTGTGGTAGATATTGAAATCTTCTCTATTCCTCTCTTTTGTAACTCTTTTATAAATGGTTTCAAGCTATTTACTTCCCCAAGAGAACAGCCGTGAAACCAATAGCTATCCTCTATCGGTTGTCTCCAATTTTTCCAGAGGAAAAATCTTGAAGGTATAGATATTCTATATTTTTCTTTTATAGAAAAGAGGAGAAAGAGGGGGGAGAGGAAAAGGAGAAGGAGAAGAGAGAGGAAAGAATAGAATAGGGGAAACATGAAAAACGATGAGGTTGCTACTCCTCCTCTAAGTGGCTTTCAAGATATACCAACCGCCCACAATTTGGACAGGTTACTATCTCCTCTCCTTTGATGACTTCTAAATAGACTTGGTTACTCAATTTCATAAAACAGCCGTAACAGGCTTGGTCTCTAACAGGAACTGCGGTAGTCTCCTTAGCCCATCTTCGAATCCGTTGATAAAAAGAGAATATTTTACTATCCATTTGAGATACCAATTGGTTTCTCTCTTGGGACAACTCTTTTTGTTGATTTTTCAACTCCTCCAATTTGAGAACCAAATCCCTTTCATACTCTCCAAACTCTTTTTGAAACTCTTGGAGTTCTTGCTCTTTTTTAGCTAATTGCTCTTCTATATGTTCCAA
>JYMV01032020.1_pt1 | contig 10505 bp, 8 predicted proteins | sample 338911 | NCBI WGS metagenome assembly JYMV01 (sample SAMN03354496, study PRJNA234377) | hydrothermal vent metagenome | biome: Deep sea; feature: Hydrothermal plumes at the Eastern Lau Spreading Center, Western Pacific Ocean; material: Seawater | place: Tonga | collected 2009 | depth 2000 m m
GCGTCAGATACAAAAATATCTCCTTCTGATGAATGTTTACAAACACTGTCTATCAAAAAATATGAATTTATTCCAATGGTAGAATTTTTGTATTCTGGAAGACATACTTTGTATTTCTTCTTCCATAAATTACATTTTTCAAGCCAATTTGAATAATTATTTAATTTTATATTTTTTAAATTTTCAAGTAATTTTTCTAAGAGATCTTTTGCATCAGCTTGTATAAACAAATCTTTCTTAATCGTCTTCTTCTGGTGTGATGTGTCATCTATATCTATGATAATTTTTTTTGCCTCCCTAGCAAATTGTAAATAATTATACCCGATTACTGTAACATGTAAACTAGAACCAATTGAAATTACTAAATCAGAATTTTGCATTGCAAAATTTGCTGGTCTATCACCTTTAACACCAGATTTACCTATGTAGTGTTTGTCATTATGTTTCATTACATCTATTCCTAAATATGGTGTAACTACAGGAATTCCATATTTCTCAACAAATTCATTAAAACATTCAATGGCTCCTGCAATCCTAATTCCTTGACCAGCAATGATTACTGGTCTTTGTGAATTTTTGAGAAGTGTTGATAAATGTTCAATATCTTTTTTATTTATAGCCGGTTTTGTATTTTTTTCTGGAATATATTGTTCTAATTCATCATTAATTTTTGCACTTTGTACATCCATTGGAATTTCTATCCAAACTGGACCAGGCCTTCCTGTTTTTGCTATATGAACTGCTTTTTCCAATTCATAACGAATTTTTTCTGGTCTGTTAATGGTTACAGCATACTTAGTAATTGATTTTATAATTGGTATTATATCAAGTTCTTGAACTCCAAACTGCCTCAAATTTTTAATTCCCGAATTTGCTGATGCTTCAGATTTTTTTACCTGACCTGAGATAAATAAACATGGAACTGAATCTTGCCATGCTCCAGCTAAACCTGTAATTGTATTAGTGCATCCAGGTCCAGTTGTAAAAATTCCTACTCCAAAATTTTCGGTTGCCCTAGAATAAGCTTCTAAAGCCATTGAAGCTGTTTGTTCGTGATGAGGACATATTGTCTTTAGTTTTTTATGAGATACGAGACCATCAGTTAAGTGCATGATTCCTGCACCTGTAACTGTGAAGACATGCTGAACATTCAATTCTTCATAAATAAAATTCGCCACAAAATCTGCAACACGCATGTTAATCACAAATTTAGTTTTCTCATTGATAAGTCAATTCTTTTGATCGCTTCATTAATTTTTTCTTTTGTAGTTGCATAACATAATCTAACATATCCCTCTCCATATTCTCCAAAATTTGTTCCCGGCAGAACAGCAACGTTTGCATCGTCTAGTATGTAATTAGCAAATTCAATACTAGTCATACCCGTATTTTTTATGTTAGGAAAAACATAAAATGCGCCACTTGGTTTTACACAGCTAATACTCGTGATCGAGTTCAAGCCATCTACAATTAATTCTCGCCTTTCATTGTATTCTTTATACATGTTAATCGTACGTGACTGATCACCTGATATGGCCTCAATGCCTGCCTTTTGAATAAATGGTGATACACATGAAGAAGTTGTCTCTAATAATAATTTCATTTTTTCAATAACAACAGATGGACCTATTATTGCACCTAACCTCCATCCCGTCATTGCAAAAGCCTTACTGAAACCATTAGAGATTATTGTTCTATCTTTACATTTATCATAAATTGATGGAGAATTGAATTTTGTATTATCATAAATCATTCTTGCATAGATTTCATCACTGTACAAATACACGTCATGTTTTTCTGCAATTTCATAAGTGTGTTTGATTTGATCCTCAGTCATCACAGAGCCAGTTGGGTTTTGCGGTGAATTTATTATAATCAGTCTTGTATTTTCAGTAATATTCTTTTCAATATCATCTGGGTTCATTCTAAATTCATTTTCTTCTTTTAATGGAACTCTAACAGGAGTTACATTGCACATCTTAATTGTAGAATAATAACTTGGAAATCCTGGATCAGGAACAATAACTTCTTTGCCCTGATCAACTAAACATATAATTGCATAAAAAATTGCAATATTTGCCCCTGGGGTAACTAATATCTGCTCAATATCTGGTTTAAAATGTCTAGATTTCAGCGTTGCATCACAGATTTTTTCTCTAAACTCAGTTAATCCATACGAACTTGTATAATGCGTAAATCCATTTTCTATTGCATTAATTCCAGCATCAACAATATTTACTGGAGTTCCAAAATCTGGATCACCAATTTCAAAATGAATTATATTTTTACCCTCCTTTTCAAGTTTTTTTACCTTATCAAGAAGTTTAAACATGGGCTGACCATCGATTCTTTTTGATAATTCTGATAATTTTTTCATATTAATTTTTTCCAATTATACCTAAAAATCGTTGTTATTAAAACATCAATTATTTACGAGTGTGTTATACTACAATAAAATTAAATTTTTTCTAATAAATGAAAAAAATAATTTGGTATATTACAATGTTAATTTATTATTAGTATTACATTTATTGTTGTAAAATTTTAATTTGTCATGAACAAAATTGCAATTCTAGGTGCTAATGGACATATAGGTAAAAATCTTATCTCGTATTTTTCAACATCAAATCATAATCTTTTTCTTTTTTCTAGAAAAAAGAAATTATTTTCAAAATTCATTAAAAATTTCCATTTTACTAATTCTCCTAAAATCTGTGATTATAAAAAATTTGAAAAATTTCATTACGATCTAATCATTAACTGTGTTGGTTCAAGTGACCCTGCTAAAATCGCTGAAAATGCCCATATACAAAATATTACTGAATATTACGATAATAAAATTATCAATTATCTAATCGAAAACCAAAAATCGATGTATATTTTCTTTAGTAGCGGAATCGTTTATGATGGTGAATTTAAAAACCCAGTCAAGTCTACGACAAAATTATCAATGAATATTAATAAAACTAAAAAATCTGATTTCTATAAAATTTCCAAAATCAATGCTGAAATAAAACATCGTTTATTATCAGATTTGAATATTGTAGACATTCGAATTTTTTCATTTTTTAGTAAATTTCTTGATCTTAATTCTTCATTTCTTATGGCGGATATTGTGAATTCTGTAAAAAATAAAACAGTCTTTGTTACTAATTCACAAAATATTAAGCGTGATTTTGTCCATCCCAAAGATTTATTCCAGTTAATAGTACTTTGTATGAAACAAAAATCGATGAACAGTGCAATTGATCTATACAGTAAAAAACCAATTTCAAAATTTGAAATCATAAAATACTTCCAAGATAAATATGGACTAACATATAAAATTAAAAAAATTCTAAAAAATAAAACCAAAACAAATTATTATACTACAAAAAAATTTAATGAGCTTGGATACAAGCCAAAATTCTCATCTATGGATTCAATTATGGACGAATCTAAATTCTTCTTTGATTACGATTAACTTGCAAATCATTTATTCCTAAACAATATTAATAGTAAAAATACCTGAAAACAAATGAAAAAAGTACTGATTACTGGTGTCACTGGACAAGATGGTGCTTATCTTTCAAAATTATTATTATCAAAGGGCTACAAGGTTTTTGGTACCTTTAGGAGAGTTTCCACCCCAAATTTTTGGAGATTGCAAAACCTTGGAATTTTTAATAAAATCAATCTAATCCCGGCAGATCTACTTGATATATCAGAGCCAGATGAAGTATACAATCTTGCAGCTGCTAGCTATGTTGCAACATCATTTGAAGAGGCTGTTGGCAATGCAGAGATTACTGGTCTTGCAGTAACAAAATTTTTGGAAGCGATTAGACACCAAGATTCGAATATAAAATTTTACCAGGCATCATCAAGTGAAATGTATGGGAATAATGATTTTGAATTACAGGATGAAAAAACTCCATTTTTACCATCAAGCCCATATGCAGCTGCAAAATTGTATGCACACTCGATATCAAACATCTATAGACAATCCTATGATATTTTTACGTGCTCTGGAATATTATTTAATCATGAATCGCCTTTACGTGGAATGGAATTTGTTTCTAGAAAAATTACTAATGCTGTAGCTGAAATCTCGCTGGGATTAAAGAAGGAATTAGTTCTTGGAAATTTGGAAGCTAAACGAGACTGGGGTTTTGCTGGAGAGTACATGGAAGCAATTCATCTTATGTTACAACAGGACAAACCAGATGATTATGTTATAGCCACAGGAGTTTCACATTCTGTGACTGACTTTGTAAAAGAAGCATTTGATCTTGTGGGCCTTAATTGGAAGAAATATGTTAAAACAGATAAAAAATTCTATAGACCGTTTGAAGTCAAATATTTGAAAGGAAATCCTAAAAAAGCTACTAAACAGCTTAAATGGAAACCAAAAATAACTTTTAAAAAATTAGTCAAAATGATGTTAGATGAAGATATAAAAAGATGGAAAGATTTTCTTGGTGGCAAAGCATTTCCGTGGGATGCACCATTATACCCTGGTGAATCTACACTCATTACACGATTGAGCAAGGGTAAAATTAGATAACAAAATTAGCAGTTTATGATTGTCGTTTATGACAAAAACATATGGTAATAGATATGTCCGCAATTACTGAATGTAGATCATGTGGAACATCTGATTTAATTTCCATACTTTCTTTAGGAAATCAATATCCATCAAATTTTGTCGATGACGATTTCTCACCCAATGAAAAAGACAAAATTCCATTAGAACTTGTATTCTGCAGGAAAAAAGAATGTGGGCTTCTTCAATTAAAACATACGGCGTCAAGGGAATCGCTATACAAACAATATTGGTTTCGCTCAGGTTTGAATGAGACTATGAGAAAAGCATTACAGGACATTACTGAAGGTATAGAAAAAAGGATAAGTCTTTCTGAAAGCGACATTGTGTTAGATATAGGATGCAATGACGGCACGTTATTGCGTTCTTACAAGTCAAAAGTAAAATTGGTAGGATTTGAACCAGCTTCAAACCTGATTCATGAAGCTGAAGAAGGCACTGATCTGATTATTAACAATTTTTTCAGTTTTTTTGAGTTTGCTCAGCATTTCTTGGGTGAGAGAATTAAAGTCATAACTAGTATAGCCATGTTTTATGATTTAGAGGATCCAAATTCTTTTGTTACAGATATTGTAAATTGTTTGGATCAATCAGGAATATGGGTAATACAGATGGCATATCTCATTCCTATGCTTGAACTGAATGCATTTGACAACATAGTCCACGAACATTTGGAGTATTATTCGTTAAAATCATTAAAAAATCTCTTAGAAAGTCATGGTTTAGAGATATTTGATGTTGAACTAAACGATGTTTATGGTGGAAGCTTTCGTGTGTTTGTTAAGAATAAAAATAACAGTCAAATCCAAATCCAAAACTCAGTGGATGAACTATTAGCAAGAGAAGAACGATTTGGATTGTCAGAAAAACAAACTTATCTAGACTTTGCCAAGAGGGTAAACTCAATTAAAGATGAACTATATGATTTTATAAATCAAGAAAATTCTAATGGTAAAATAATTTATGTTTGTGGTGCATCTACAAAAGGCAATGCACTATTACAATTTTGTAACCTAAATGACAAATTGATCAAAAAAGCAGCAGATGTAGATTCTATAAAATTCGGTAAAAGAACAATTGGAAGTGATATACCAATAATTTCCGAAGAGCAAGCAAAACAAGAAAACCCTGATTATTTTCTTATACTGCCTTGGCATCTAGTCGAATTTTTTAAAGAACGGTTGAAGGAATTCCTTAGTAATGGCGGAAAATTTATTGTTCCAATACCAAAATTCAAGATAATATCTAACAACTAATTTCTATTTATGGCTAAATCTATTAAAACTAAGTAAAGGATAAATTCTAATAATTTTTTTGTTGAGTGTGACAATAGAGAGAATTAATCCCACATGTAATTTGGACACTGTAAAAGATGGAAGGGGTGCGATTTTTACTTTTATACCAAAAGATCCGATTATGGAATTTAATCTGAATATAGTAAAAGCAGGAAAGGTACGTGGTAACCATCATCATCCAGAGTTTGATGAATATTATCTTTTAACATCTGGTGAAGGTGTTTTAGTTTGGAAAGAAACTTCTGAATCAAAGGAGAAATTTATCTATCTTACTCGTGGTCAATGTACAAGAACGCCAAAAGGAACCAAACATGTTTTCTTAGCTATAAGTGATTGTACGTTAGTTGTATTACTTACAAAAAAATGGGATGATTGTGAAACACCAATTGTACATGAAAACTTGGGAATGGGAAGTGGCGATCATGGAGATCCTCAATCACCATTCTACAAAGAAAAATAATTTAGCTATTCAGAATGACACTGAAAATTGGAACTATAGGATGTTCTAGAGTTGCCGAAAAGTATTTTTTTCCTCATATTAATTCATCAGAAAATGCAGATATAGAATTTGTTGGAAGTAGATCAATAAAAAAGGCTGAAGAATGGGCAAAAAAATATGGGAGCAATAAATTTGGTGATTATGCTGATGTAATAAACAGTAATGTAGATGTAGTTTACATTTCACTCCCAATTGCTTTGCATGAAGAATGGGCAATTAAAGCGGCTAACGCTGGTAAACATGTGTTGTGTGAAAAATCCTCTTCAATATCATACCAATCTGCCAAAAAAATGTTACAAGCCTGTAAGGATAATAATGTCAGAATTCTAGAAGCGCTTGCGTTTCGATTTCACCCGCAGCATAAACAAATTCAAAATTTAATTAATGAGGAATTGGGGAACATACAAAATTTTTATGGAATATTTGGATTTCCACCACCACCTGAAAACGATATTAGATGGAAAAAAGAATTAGGGGGCGGAGTATTAAACGACGTCACATGTTATCCTATTTGTGCAAGTAGAATTATTTTTCAATCAGAACCAGTCAGTGTCTTGGCTCACTTGGAATTTGATAAAAAATTTCAGGTAGATAAATTAGCTGATGTTTTCTTAAAATACAAAGACGAGAAAACCGCATTTATTTCGTCTGGTTTTAATAATTATTACCAATCTAAATATGATGTTTGGGGCAGTAATGCAAAAATTTCTACCAAAAGAACGTATGCGGTTCCTCAGAATTATAAAACTAGTATTTATCTTCATAAAGATGATAAAATTTTTGAAACGGTTATTCCACCTGCAGATCAATTTGGATTAATGTTTGATACGTTTTGTAGTGTTGTTACAAATAAGACACAAAATCCATATGATTTTGAAAAAGATCTTTTGGATCAAGCAAAATTAATGGAATCTATAAGAATTTCCAACGAGGAAAAAAGACTTGTGTCTTTATCAGATCTCAAAGATTAGACTTGATGAAGGAATTCATTTGAATATATGGGCAATCTATGAAAATTTTCTATTATAAGCTAAAAGGATCCTCAATAATTTAAAATAATTATCAATAACTGAAAAACTAAATTTACTAATTCCTTCTTTTCTATTTTTACAAATGTATGGAATTTCTTTAATTCTTGCAATGGCTTCAAAGGACAGATTTTTGATCAAATCCTTTCTTATTGCAAAAAAACCAGAATTGGAATCGTTTACATTTAGCCCTAACAAAAATTTTGGAAGTGTACTAGCAAGTCTACTCATAAATTTCCTATGAATTGGCCAGTCATCAAATTTTCCTCCACTAATGTATCTAGAACCAATTACAATTTCAAATTCATTATTTGCTAATTTTTCATACATAGTTTGAATCATTTGTGGTGGATGTGCAAAATCACTGTCCATAACAAGTACAAATTTTCCTTGTGCTAAGGTAATTCCATCAATTATAGCTGATGCTAATCCACGCTTATTTTTTCTTGTATGTATTCGAAAACAAATGTTTCCCTTTGATTTTTGTATATAGGAATTTACAGTGTTACTTGTACCATCTGGTGAATCATCATCAATCACAATAATTTCTGTGCCAATATTTGTTGGAATAGAAGTTTTAATGGCATCTAATATTTTTTCTATAGTTGAAGATTCATTATATGTAGGAAGTAATATGGTAAGATCTATTGCTTGGTTTTTTGTATTTTCACCGATCATTCCATAAATTCACCTTTTCCTGTGGTCATAAAAGCTTGTTATCAATTCTTGATCGCTTTTTTAAAAACATAAAAGATTCACGATTTAATAATTCTAAACAGGCTAAAAATATGTTAGAATATTCCTATTTAGTCACAAAAAACACTCCCACTAATATTAAATGAATGCTATATTTTTTAAGTAGGTTTATACTATTTTTCAATAATATGCCGGATGAAAATCTGAAAATCATTCAAAGTTATTCGGAGGGTGGTGCAAATGCTACTGATGCAGCTATTGCCAAAGATACACAAACCAATAATGTTGAAAAAATCAAATCTACACCGCGTCGAAAAGCAGTAGATAGACCCATGCGAGTCATATTAATTTGTAAAGAAATGATTGCGTATGAACGAATTGCTATGATGCAGCTTAGTTCATGTCTTAAAAAAGATGGTCATGAAGTTCGTGCTGCAGTAATGAACTCAACTACTCCACTTCCTGGTCTTAAAACCGTAATGGGAAAAGTTGGTAAACCAGGCCTAATGGGAGAGGAACAGATTAGAAAGTTGATACGTGATTGGAAACCTGATATTATTGCTTACACTGCTATGACTGGTGAGCATTATTCTTTGCTTGATTTTAATCAAAAAATGAAAAAAGAATTTGATTTCTATGCAGTTATGGGAGGACCTCATGCAATCTTTAACACTCAAGTACTTGATGAAGGTGGACTTGATGCAATATGTACAGGTGAAGGTGATCTTAGTTTTCCAGAGTTTGTTCGTCGTATGCAAAAGGGTGAGGAATATTGGCTTACAGAAACTTTCTTCGTAAAACACAATGGTCAGCTTTACACTAATCCTCTCCATGAACTTGTTCAAGACCTAAATGATTTACCATTCCCAGATCGTCAAATCCTTTATGATGCGGATCCTAATATTGCTGTAGTTGGCTCTAAATCGTTCCATACATCACGAGGCTGTCCATATCGTTGTAGTTATTGTTTTAATAAAAAATATAATGACAATTACAAAGGACTGGGAAATATTATTCGTTGTCGTTCACCAGAAAATGTAGTTAAAGAGATAGAATGGGTTAAAGAAAGATATCCTCTTACAATGATATCATTCGTTGATGACATATTCTTTCTAAAACCACCTGGATGGTTAGAAGAATTTGCTCGTCTTTACAAGGAACGCATTAATTTACCATTTAACGGAAATGTACGTGCAAATATACTTAAAGAAAAAGATATTGCTATGCTAAAGGATGCAGGTCTTTCTTATGTTTGGATGGGTGTTGAGACTGGTAACGACGAAGCAGCAAACAAAGTATTCTTACGTGATGGAAGTTCGTCTAGTGATGTAATCCTAAAAGCATCTGCAGTGTTTAAAAAATTTGGAGTTAAGATAATCGCACTAAACATAATGGGACTTCCCATTGAAAATCCATTTGAAATTGATATGGAAACGCTTGATCTCAACTTGAAAATAAAACCTGCATTAGCATCAGTTGGTCTTCTTTATCCATACCCTGGAACTCCGGTAGCAGCATATGCTATTCAAAATGGATATTTCACGGCAGATAAACCATTTTACTACGAATCAAACAAAAATCACTCTATGCTGACATTCAAATCAAAAAAAGAAAAAATGATGTGTGAGAATCTACAGAAACTTGCTGGAGTTACAGTTGAATTCCCATTTTTACGAAAATTTGTGAGATCATTATGCAAATTACCTCTAACAAAACTCTATCACTTCATCTTCTACATGCATCAGAGTTATTGTCATAAAGTTAGATTAAGTCCAATAAAGAATAAACGAAAAGAACTCCCAGTTTATGCTGGAACTCTATTACGTGTAATGTTAAAAAACTAAATTAGTTTTTAGTTCTTAAGAATTCCTTATCTTCTTTTTCAGATTTTGCATTACTCTCATTCCCATCTACTTGTTTGTTAATTTCTACAAGACTCGGTTCATTTTTGAATAATTCAAGAATATCTTTTATTAAAATTGGGCTTTTTTGTATTCTTGAGACGATTTCTCTAACTAGTCTAAGATCTTCTATTCTATCGACTGCCCATCTAAAATTAGAAAGATTTTCTGAATTTATCACATTGAAAATTCTGAAATCATCTCTGTGATTATAAATGTAATTTGTGACATGTTCTTTTTCTGATGGTAGTATTGCTTTTTCCCATGACTTTTTTAGAGAATCAAATGAGAGTACTTCCACTTCAGTTCCTCCTGGATAAGTAGATGGAAGAAAATTTGTGACATAGTCATAAGAATTTGAATTGAATACTTCAACTACTTTGTCCACAACTTCTGGATCTAGGAGTGGTTTATCAGAAGGCATTCGAATTATTTTTGAAAGTGAAAATTTTTCTGCACATCTATAATGTCTTTCAAGAACATTTTTTGAATCACCTCTAA
>JYMV01045957.1_pt1 | contig 10505 bp, 10 predicted proteins | sample 338911 | NCBI WGS metagenome assembly JYMV01 (sample SAMN03354496, study PRJNA234377) | hydrothermal vent metagenome | biome: Deep sea; feature: Hydrothermal plumes at the Eastern Lau Spreading Center, Western Pacific Ocean; material: Seawater | place: Tonga | collected 2009 | depth 2000 m m
TGCACAGCTGCACATACAAAAATTGCTTCTGGTGCAGGAATGAGTGAGGAACAAAGTCTGGATATTCGCAGACGAATTTCGAGCGATCCAAAAATTCAAGCGCTCATCAATTTCACTGCTGAAGCAATCGATGATGTTGGTTTCGTCAGTGACGTGACTCTTGATGCATTCATGGCTGCTGGATACAACACGCAAGCCGCCATCGAGGTTGTCGCGGGAATTTCAGTCATGACATTTACAAGTTTCTACAATCACGTAAATGACACCGTTGTTGATTTCCCAGAAGCTGCGACCGTATAAGTACTTCTGACACCAAAAAAATGGGTCCCTGCCTATAATGGCGGGGACCCTATTTTTTCGATCGACTGGAGTTCGACCGTGGGGGAGAATGGTTGGTCTAAGCGGGGGGTAGACCAATGCAAAGGAGGAGAGAAAGTAGAGAGAATGAATTTCTGCTCAAACAGTCCAATACATTTTCAAATCGTGCAACTCTTAGACTTCATTTTTAGGTTCGGTTTGTGACGGTTGGGCGTATTACACCGTACAATTCGACGCATGAGCGAGCATATCGCCATATACGCAGGTTCTTTTGACCCCATCACGAGTGGGCATCTTGATGTTGTCACCCGTGCGCGGGGTATGTTTGACCGAATTATTGTCGCAATAGGGCACAATCCTGACAAACAATCGCTCTTCCCTTTTAACGAACGTGTTGCGATGGCTACAACACTCGTCGAAGAGTTGGTGTCAGCAGACCCAGATTCAGCACCTGTTACCGTTGAACAGTATTCTGGCCTTACTGTTGATTTTGCAAAAAACTCTGGATGCGCTGCACTGATTCGTGGCATCCGAAATGTCACCGATCTCGCAATGGAAACACAATTGGCAATTACAAATCGCCAAGTTGCAAATATGGAAACCGTTTTTATTATTACTGGTGAAGCGTATGCGTTTACCTCATCAAGTTTAATTCGCCAAATTGCAGCACTTGGCGGTGATGTCGAACGACTGCATGGCATCATTCCCCCGCTGGTAATTTCACAACTAAAGAAAATGCAATCAAACCCAAACAGCTCTTTGCATGCTTTGGGAAAAGACGCGCACATGGAGTAAATCATGGACTGGAGAATTGTCTCCATCGGAACACTTCCATCGAATCCTCTTTGGAATGAAAAGGGTGCATTGCGAACAGGGCACGCAACAACAACGGTCATCAAAAGTGGCGAAAATGTGTTGCTTGTAGACCCATCATTGCCGCCGCAAATGCTCGGCGCAAGGTTAGAAGAACGTTGGGGCTTGAGTCTTTCTGAAGTTACACATGTTTTTCTTACAAGTTTTGATCCGGACAGGCGAAGAACACTGAGCGGATTACATCATGCAACGCTCTACATGCATGAACCTGAAATTCAGTCTGCTGCGGAAGCAATTGGTGAAGAACTTGCACGCGCAGAAGGCGATCTTGAACTTGTTTCCATTCTAGAAACTCACCGAGATTTGCTCGCAACTTTTGATGTACCAAATGACAAAGTGATGCAAGGTGTAGACTTATTTCCGCTTCCGGGTTACACACCGGGTAGTTGCGGGCTGTTACTACCAACACAACAGCGGACCATCTTAATTTGTGGCGATACTATTGCAACGAGCGAACATCTTTTGCAAGGAAGCGTATTATCCAGTTGTGCAGCCATTGAAACAGCTCAAGAGTCATTCAAAGAGTGCATCGAAATTGCAGATATTATCGTGCCCGGCCGTGACAATGTCTTGCTAAATCCTGTTCGAACATGACAACTCTACCTTTCATTTTGGCGATTGTTTGTACGCAAAACCCCGCCACCCCACACCCAGAATTACACGCTGCCATGATGCTCGGTGCAAAGAGTGCTGCAGTTCAGCGAAAACTTCCTGTGGTACATCAAGTTGTACTTGTGCCGGACGAAGCGACATACCTTGATGAAATCTCGAAGTGGTCAACCACAGAAAGATGGCCGGTGCTATTTAACCAAGAACCATTTGCATCGCAATTCATCCGTGCATTCACGCCAGAGAAGGTTTGGCTAAGAACAACAGTTGGAACATCGCCCGGCGACATTGGAGTGGCGATGCATCGGACTGTTGCACAGGCATGGGATGGGACGGCATCAATTGAAGTTGCGCTAAAAGAATTGAAACTTGCGCCTTTTGGTGTGGTAATCACATCGCCAAACGATTCTTCTCGCACAGCCGCCGTTGCACTTGCCGCTGGTCGTGGACAACTTTTGAAATATATCTCTGACGATTGGGGCGAGCCACACACCATACTTTCGCAATCAAGTACAGCAGCATTACAACAAGAGGTGCACCGTGTGCTCACAGAAACTTCCATGTCGTTTAAAAGTATCGGTGACTCAATTGACGCATTAACGCTTTGTATGTATGTGCCATCAAGAGTAGAGTTTTCTGTAGCAAGGCAAAATCCAGTTGCAGTGAGTGATGTCATCGGCCGAGATGAAACCGGTTCGCGTTACGCGTGGACGGGCTGGATATTTGGATCAAAAGCAAATGCAGCGTACATGGCAATGTGTAGTCTGTTTTTAGAACGTGACGATTATTGGTTCTGCAATACATACCCTGAAAAAGGAGGATGGAGCACATATGGTCTTGGAAATATTCCAGATGTTCTTCCAAACTATGGAATCAATGGCGTTGCGATAGATGGGTCGCTTGCCACGTTGCAAAGTGCTGAAATTGGTGGTGTATCAACCGACGTGGTGTACTTCACAACGAAGGGAAACGCTGACTTCTTAGATATGTCTGATTATCGCACTTCGCCAAGTTGGCTACCAATTCTTAACAAGCCCGCCGCATTATATTTTTTGCATAGTTGGTCATTAAAAAACCCGACTGCGTGGTCAACTGTCGGAGGAACATGGTTATCACGGGGAGTGTATGCATATGTTGGTTCTTCCCATGAACCATTGTTGCAAGCATTCGTGCCGCCAAGTGAAATTGTGCGAAGGACGATGAGTATCATCCCACTTCTGCCTGCATCGAGATGGTTCAGTGGAACTGGTCAGTTTTCGTCTGCATGGCGAATCAACACGCTTGGCGATCCACTGATGCTTTGCCCACCAAAAGATGCCGTGCAGAGAACGATGCTCCCTGCCTCGCAAGATGCTAACTATCAAGACATTGCTGTACTTGCAAAAAATGCCATGCAACAATCGATTGCAACGCCAAGCGACCATGCTTTTGCTGAGGCAATTTCTTTTGTACGTCTCCTTGGCCGAGATACCATGGCGAAGGAATTGTGGACAGCTGCCATGCAACAAGGAGTTGCAGGACCATCTTGTGCAACTGCGGCGCTGCCCGTTTTGTTTAGGGGAAAACATCTGGATGATTTTATTTGGGCGATTGGATTGATTGTCAAACCTACACGCCTTGAAAAAGACATGCTCTGGCAGCTTGCAGGAACTCGCCAAGATGTGTCGTTGCACATATTGATGAAACATCTTCGACACCCATATCAACTCGATGACCTCTCGCTCATTGCTGATAGGATTGTAAAAACGAAAGGTGTCGCAGCATTGCAATCAGTCATCAGCGATTTACTCCAAACAGCAAAAGGTAGAAACAAACGAGGTCTGCAAAAATTGCAAAAAACGTATGGCAACTAATCAAAAACCAGTTGTATTGATTATTCGCGATGGTTGGGGCACAAACCCAGACGCATCAATGGATGCACATAACGCCATTGTTCAAGCGAACACGCCAGTCGCAGATTCGTTATTCCAACATCATCTCTCGACGCATATTGGAACATGTGGAGAAAAAGTAGGACTTCCAGTTGGAATCATGGGCAACAGTGAAGTCGGGCACCAGAACATCGGTGCCGGAAGAATTGTCCCACAAGAACTCATGCGGCTGAACATTGCTGTTGAACAACATGAATTTTGTACAAACGATGTCATCAAACAAGCATTGAATCGAGGGTGTGATGGACACACAACCCATATAGTTGGACTTGTGAGTGACGGTTGTGTGCACAGTGATATTGCGCATTTGTTTGCGTTGATAGAAGCCGCACCGGAGGAAAGCAGGGTATGCATCCATGTCATCACAGACGGCCGAGATTGTTCCCCCTCTGCTGGACTGGGATTTATTGAAGCACTTCAAGCGCGAATTTGCGATACCAATATACAAATTGCGACCGTGATGGGACGGTACTGGGCGATGGACCGTGACAGCCGCTGGGAACGAGTCGCACTTGCGTATGAAGCAATGACAGGAAGAACTACGACCCACCCTCTGCAAAAAAATGTACCAAACATCAACACCGCACGAAGTGCAGATGATGCGGTACGCGAGTATTACAACAATCCAACAGAGCCGAGTCGATCGGGCGACGAGTTTATTGTCCCTACGCGAATTGTTGACGAACAGGGCGACCCTATTGGAACCGTACAAGACGGTGATGCCATCTTCTTTTTCAATTATCGAGGTGATCGCCCAAGAGAAATCAGTAAGGCGTTTGTTCTAGATGACGAGGATTGGTCAAATGTTCCAAGAGGACCTTTTGCAAGAGGCCCTCGGTTCGTTGATTTGTACTTTGCAACGATGACAAACTATGAATCTAGTTTGCCAGTATCTGCTGTCGCGTTTGATAAGCCAACACCAATGAAAAACATTCTTGGACATGTTCTCGCACAACAAGGGATGCAACAATTTCGATGCGCCGAAACTGAAAAGTTCCCACACGTCACATTCTTTTTTAATGATTATCGAGAGTCGCCCTTTGTTGGTGAAACACGCCTGCTTATTCCTAGCCCAACCGATGTTTCAACATACGACAAGAAGCCGGAAATGTCTGCAGAAGAAGTGTGCAACTGTGTGCTTGAACAACTCGCAAGTGAAGAGTGCCCTGCTGTCATCATCGTTAATTTCGCCAATGGCGACATGGTCGGACACACAGGAATTTTGCCCGCAATCATTGAAGCTGTGGAAGTTGTAGACGCATGCTGTGGACAAATCATCCATGCAGTGCATGCGATTGGCGGTGCATTAATTATCACTGCAGATCACGGCAATGCAGAACGTACTTGGAACACTGAAACCAACAGTCCCGACACTGCACACACAACATACGATGTGCCGTTGCATGTTGTAGGGGGTATTGAAACAGAGCACGAACTTCGTAGTGATGGCATCCTCGCAGACATCGCACCAACTGTCCTTCACATTCTAGGAATTCAAAAACCACAGGAAATGATGGGCAAAACACTCTTGGTGTCAACGAATGTTTCTGCAAACCATCAGGGCGAGTGACTCAAGGCCTCTGCGAGAATCTAGTGTCCCACTTCTTGTTCTTGCATCAATTGCAACAGCGTCGGTGAATAAATTCGCTAGTTGCTCAGGTGTTCTATGTTTTGCAACTGTCATCAAACGATTCCCACCATCACCAAACAACTTCAGCGATTTCCGAACATCGTTTGCTGTGGCGCCATTTGTAAACATTGTTGCAGCAGCACTCAGTCGGCGTGTTAAGTCCACGACTGACCACATCAACAATTCTTTGGGTTGCCTTGAAACATCGAGTAGCTCTCCAAGTTTTGCCATCGTTGCGCCACCATTTCCACTGAGTAACACTGATTGTATTTCCCACGCTTGCTCCTCTCGGCTCAGGCCAACCATATCTACAACATCTTCACGAGTGATTGTTGTGCTTGGCACAACTTTCGCGGAAAGTTTTCCAAGTTCAGTATCAAGGCGAGTCAGGGATACACCAATTCGTTGAACAAGTAGTTGTGCAGCTTGAGGTTCAAGTTCACACCCGTGCTCTTTGCCACATCGTCCAACACACCATCTGACAGAATCCGAATCACTTAACTGTTGTATTTTGTGGACAAGACCGACCTTCGCAACTTGTTTATCAAGATTGCCCGGACGCCATGATGTTGCACGAAGCAACAGAGTCGCACTGGCAATTGGTGACGCTGCGTATCGTTCAAGTGCTTTTCTTGTAGAAGTTTTTCCGCTGTCTTTAGATGCAAGAAACACATCAGCATTATCAACGATAACCAATTTATGAGACATAAGTAAATCAAATGTGCGTACTTCGTCGAGCACTGTTGCGAGGTCAACAGTCGCACCATCAAGCACAATGGGGTCTACCTCGCCGTACTCGCCCTCAATCGCCTGTTGTACATCTCTCGAATACCGTGACATCAAAAAGGGCTCTTTACCATGCAAGATAACGACCCTCATTGAAGCATCAAATGTTGGTTGCTTCGCCATGCAACAGCATCTTACCACTGGTCCTTGGTGCCAGGCGCTCGAGTGGCACTGGCATCTTGTGACAGGCACCAAAGTGGCGCTATTGGAGCACCTGCGGAGTTTGGTGAGGTTTTGGTGCCGGTCACTTGGTTGGCACTATGATGGGTGGATGTTGGTACTCGAGGTTATTAAAGGGACGGATATGGGAGAGGTTTTCGCACTTCCACTCGATGAACCTCAACTCATCGGAAGATCGAGCGAAGCACTCCCCCTCACTGACCCTACCATCAGCAGGCGACATGCGGAACTCACGCCAGATAATGGAACGTGGTATCTGCGTGACCTTGCTTCAGCGAATGGCACATTTCTCAACGGACGGCTACTTACAGATCGAGTCTCGCTTCGAATCGGAGACGAAGTTGGCTGCGGTTCTACGTTATTCCTCATTGCTGAACGAGCCAATGTTTCGCACCTTCCCACAATCGTCGATGCTAATTTTGACACAAGCGCCGAGTCCATCGTTGTCAATTCACCTCATTCGCTTGAATCTGCAAGGAATCACCTTCGAATGGTGCATCGTTTGACTGCAGCAACAGCAGGTGCGATTGATACAACGACAATTCTGAAACATCTCGTCGCAATTTTGGTAGATGAGTTCAAGCCAGACCGTTGCATCGGCGTGTTGATGGACGACAATAAAACAATCGTCAAGACAATCGAAGCGAAAGACGGAGATATTTCTGACAACGCAACTGTGTATCCCGAAGTCATTATCTTGCATGTGTGCAACGAAGGGTGTGGATTACGAATTCCTAACATCGATCACGATGTTCGATTTGTGCATGATGAAGGTGTGCAACAGAGTGGTGTGAAATCAGTTTTGTGTGCACCATTGATTGCCCATGGAAAAGTCCTCGGTTCAATTCTCTTAGAAATTCACTCTGCAAATAGACGGTGGACGGATGAAGAACTTGAGTTGTTATCCACTGCGTGTGGGCACGCTGGTCTTGCGTTACTGACAGCGATGCTTGCTAGTTCACGACTTCAACACGAACGGCTTGCTGCGATGGGCGACACGGTCGCATCGATTAGTCACAGTGTAAAAAATATGTTGCAGGGTCTGCGAAGTGGCGCAGGTGCCATTGACCTCGCCCTCATCCGAGGGAATCTAGAACTTGCAAGGGAGGGTTGGCCAATTCTCGCTCGGAATTTAGACAGGGTGTACGCATTGACATTTAACATGTTGACATGGTCCCGTTCAAATGTTCCAGAAATTTCGCTCGTTCAATTTGAGTCCGTCGTCGAAGACGCCGTCGCTCTTGTTCGAGGTGCATGCGAGCGAAGATCTATCGCGCTGCAGATGAATCTAGAACCAGACATGCCACCGATTCCGATCGATTCAACTGCAATCCTTCAGGTGTTGCTGAACATTCTCAACAACGCAGTAGATGCCTCGCCATCCAAAAGTGGTGTCGTATCGATTTCTGTTTCAATCCCCACGTCAGGAGAAATTGTTGTGATAAAAGTTACAGACAACGGGTCTGGAATCGATGCAGCGCATCTTGAAGAAGTTTTCCGTGCCTTTCACACAACGAAGGGACAGCGTGGAACTGGGCTAGGGCTAGCAGTTGCACGGAAAATTGTCCAAGAACATCAAGGAACAATCGAACTACTTGGAGCAAAAGGTGGGGGTACGGAGTGCAAAATCACATTGCCCCTAACAAGAGAGAGTGATCCGGGCGATACGCAAGGTCCAGACTCCGTTGAACAAAGCGACCGTTTCTAGTAGTATCCGCCACCGCTGTACTGTCCTGCTATGATGCCGCAACTTCGGAAGGATCCGATTTCAAAGATGACTGAACAAACACATGAATCACAAAACGGAGTTGACCTCGTCAGAGCAATCAACAATGCACAAGCACCCCCAATGATGGCGTCTAGTTATCAGCGAACAAGGGAAATGACGCTCGATGAACTGATGCTTGAGAATCGAATCATCTTCTTGATTGGCGAAATCAATCAAGCGTCTGCTGCACGGGTCATGATGCAGATGCTTTATCTTGAAGATCAAAAGAATGGTCAACAAATTAACTTGTATATCAATAGTCCAGGGGGCGCAGTCGACGACACGCTTGCGATGTACGACACCATGCAGTTCATTTCTTCAGATGTTGCCACGTATTGCATCGGGCGAGCATACAGCGGTGCCGCTGTACTTCTTTGTGCAGGTACATCTGGAAAAAGACATATTTTGCCACATGCAAAAGTGATGATTCACCAGCCATACGGTGGTATCACTGGACAAACATCCGACATTCAAATTCAGGCAGAGCAGATTATCAAAGCCAAAGAAACTTTGAATAAAATTATCTCAGGGCATTCTGGACAGAAATTTGAAACCGTGGCTGCAGATGGTGAACGAGATAAATATTTTTCTGCTGAAGAAGCAAAAGAGTACGGTCTTGTTGATGAAGTGTTCAAACTCCAAGACGACAAGAAGAAAGCGTAAACATCATGTCTACCCTTGTACCAATCGTCATCGAAAAAACTGGACGCGGAGAACGTGCGTACGACATTTTTTCCCGTCTTCTCAACGATCGAATCATCTTTCTTGGTGGTCCGGTCATGGATGAATCCGCGAACCTTGTTGTTGCTCAACTGCTCTATCTTGCCAACGAAGATCCAAAAGCTGACATCAGTTTGTACATTAACTCTCCAGGTGGTTCTGTCACTGCAGGCCTAGGGATTGTTGACACAATGAACTTTGTTCCGTGCAATATTTCTACATACATCATTGGTCAAGCCGCTTCGATGGGTTCAGTCATCGCCTGTTGTGGTACAAAAGGGAAGCGGTTCTCACTGCCACACTCAAAAAACCTCATGCACCAACCGCTTCTCAGTGGTGTTCTTGAAGGACAAGCAACAGATTTGGAAATCGAGGCGCGTGAAATGTTACGGCTCCGAGATATTCTGTTTGAAATCTATGCGAATGCGACGGGTAAAGATGCAAAATTCATCCATGAAGATTGTGAGCGTAATAAATGGCTCGATCCTGAAGAAATGCTTGAGTATGGTTTGGTCGATGAGGTTCTCTCCCAACTCCCTGCGAGTGAATAACCTAGGATGACCCGTATGCACCGTCGATTCTGCATCGCCTTCTTCCTCATTACAACAGTAGTTCTCTGTGGTTGTAGGCGGTCGTTGTTCCCTAAAAAAGTGCAACGGACACAATTTGAAGCATATAACACGATGAGATATGGCCCTCAAATTACAGAGCAACCCGATCCATTTGGTGTACCAGAGCCAGCACTTCGAGAACGTTTGAGCCACAAGGACTAAGAAAATCAAAAAAGGGGTTTGCGTCCGATATGGGCGAAAGTTAAGTCCACATGGGCTTTCTGTCCGATAGACTACCTGCGAGTGACGACATCATGTCACCCGCGAAGGACTCGCTAACGAATGAAGAATGATTCAGCAAGGATGCTATCGAAACGAACCCAAATTGTCTGGGCTGCCTTTTTCTTTTTAATTCCCAGCGTGCTCTTCCTTTTGCTCCTTGGCAGCGACAATCTTCAAGGAAGCGTTTTACTTACAAAACTTGCACCAATTGAAGAGCGTCCACAAGATGACCCCATCGTGACAGCGATTGATTCGCAAGAAAAATGGACTTCCATCGTCATTCAGCACCTTGGACAACCCGCTGGCAGTGTCGAATCGGTCGACCGGAGTCACCGCCAAGCTGGCCTTGATGGTCTTGGCTACCACTTTCTCATCGGAAATGGAAACGGGTTGGATGACGGAGATATCCAAATTGGGTACCGATGGCTCAAGCAACAGCCAGCGGCTAGACCCTTGGGCATCGATTCATCCCGCTGGGATTCTGGCATGATTAGCATTTGCCTTGTCGGAAATGGAAATCGGAGACCCTTCACCAATCGCCAACTCCTTCATGTATCACGACTCGTACAACGATTGCAACAGGAACTCTCCATCCCTTCATCAAGCGTCTTTCTCGCAAGTGAGTTGGGTAGCGACACTTCTTCACCGGGACAATTCTTCGCAGAAGCCCAATTCAAAGGGCAATTGCTTGAAATTCCTCAAGCCAAGTAGGATTTTTTTCAATAAATGTTGAACCAATGTGCCTAGCAGAGTACTCTACGGGTTCATATCTACCTTGAACTACAAAGCGTAGTTCTATTTTTTATCCTCATCCATGGTAAATTCTCAAGCACAACCCCGAAAAATTGGAAACTACA
>JYMV01009319.1_pt1 | contig 10504 bp, 11 predicted proteins | sample 338911 | NCBI WGS metagenome assembly JYMV01 (sample SAMN03354496, study PRJNA234377) | hydrothermal vent metagenome | biome: Deep sea; feature: Hydrothermal plumes at the Eastern Lau Spreading Center, Western Pacific Ocean; material: Seawater | place: Tonga | collected 2009 | depth 2000 m m
AGCCTTGCAGAGAACCCCGCCCCAGGCATCCATTGGGGCGAACATGATCCTGGAATGCCAATAGAACAACGGAATGATGTCGATTGGCTTCCCCGGCTCGTTGTACTTGTGCCCGTCGATATTCAGGAGAACCTCTCCGGGCCTCGCTTCGCCAGATGAAACAAGGTCGCTCATCGCTTGCATCAGTCGCATCCTCGGGAAGATGATATCCTCCTGTTGGACATTCTCCATGATGCTGTTGTCGTACTCCCCAAGGATTGCATCCAATTTGGAGAGTTCGTGTTTCTTCTCTTTCATGATTTCCTTATCCTTACCTCATCAAATTCTGCGACCTTCAGGCCGACAGGTAATCCAGTTTCGTTCTCGATTCGCTCACGCACGAACGAGGTCAATTTCTGAGTGGAAGACATGGTGAAATCCGCTGGATCCAGCCCCTCTTTCTCACACCAAGCCTTGAATAGATCGGGGTCGCTCATGCTCGCCCTATGGGTCGTCTGTCTATAGGCGATCATGCTTTTCCCGTCCGTGTTGGTAAATTTGACAGATTCCAACCCGGAGTTGTCGATGATATCCCTGGCCTTTCTGAGAAGTTCATCCTCCTCATTCTTTATGTCCGTCTGCTCCTGTTTCAATGCTGCCCTCTTGGCCCTCAGACCAGCAGCAGATCGAAGCAGTTCTACAAGTTCCGTCATGCTATGTTCCCTTTCAGAAGGTCTCTCATCGTCTTGTTATCAATCACGGAGTCTGCAATCTTCTTCTTGGATTTCAGTATCTCGCTGATTGAAATGTCGATGCTGTCCTTCATTACGAGGTCTATGTAATGGCATTTATCATCCTGTCCGATCCTATGGCACCTATCCTCGGCCTGAAGTCGATTCTCGACGCTCCAGGATTGTGAATAGAAAATAGCAGTAGAAGCGGCAGTCAGAGTTAGCCCGTATTGAGCCGTCTCAGTCTGGCAGATCGCCACATCGATTCCTCCTTTCTGGTATAGATCTGCCGCATTGAATCTCTCGTCCTTGTCAATTTTCCCTGCAATGGTTATCCTTGATGCCCCAATGTCGTCCATGGCCGCCTCTACGAGATCAATGTCGCTTCTGAAGCAGCACCATACGATAACAGGCGACGATGCGTCCTTGACGATCGACATCAGAGTTTCTAATTTAGGATTCTTGTTCTTGGAATTTATCTTCACGGTAACGCCATCCGCATCGTAGAACCATCCTCCGCATAATTGACGGAGTTTGCTCATCTTAGCCAGAGCGTTCGATGCAGTCAATATAGAATCTCCTACGGAAGTTATGAACTCTTTCGATAACTCGTCGTATATCTTCCGGTCGGATTTCTCCCATTCCACTTGGATCTTTTGATATATCTTAGGTGGCAGATCTAGGCAATCTTTCTTGGTGTGACGGATGGAATTCTTGTAGATCTTCTGGGATAAGATGTCTAGATTCCTGTAATCTGTGATCTCCTGGAAGGTTCTGCCGTGCATGATTCTCTTCTTTATTATTGCGAATCTGTTTCTGAACGACCACCATGATGTCCCGAATATCTCCGGGTCTATGAAGTAGAATTGGCTGAATGCGTCCAGCGGTGATTGAGTGATGGGAGTCCCGGTCATCCCTATTCGTGTAGTCATTGGGGAATATTTTACGAAGTCGTGGAGTGCCTTGCTCTGCTGTGCCCGATGATTCTTGATCCTGGTCATCTCGTCTGCTATGACGACATCCCAGCACTTCATCTTCGCAAGGTTATGATCAGTCCTGAGTGCCCGTGCCCCCTCGTAATTTATGATGTAGATCCCAGGACGATCCGAGTTCAATAGGGCAAGTCTCTTCTTCCTTGATCCAGAAGCAATATATACCTTATCTTTGTATACTTTTGAGAACTTTGATATTTCGCCCTCCCAGACCCCCGTAATGGAAGCGGGGCATACGACAAGGATCTTCTCCAGGCCACGACTACGCCTTGAGAGGTATTCTATTACGGAGTAGGTCTTCCCAGTCCCCTGCTCGCTCAATACCGCCCCCCCGGTGCGACCTACGAGCCATCTCGCTGTTTCTTCTTGGTGCCTAAAGAGTTTCTTCATCTCAGCCTTTCCCATGGCTCATGACCAGGCGTAGAGGAATCATACAGTCCATGCTTTTCGACAAGATATTCCCCCATCATAGGGTATCTCTTCCGTAACTGTGTGTGTTCATATGAGGCTTTTGCGTATGACACTATTCTCTGTGTTTCATTTATGGGGGTGATTCTCTTAGCGATCATGCTGGGTGTTTCTACACGAAGGAGGTCGGCGTTTATGGATACAGCATCATCGTGAATATTCCTGAACCATTCAGGGAATGTAACGCCCCCGTTTATCCTCGACTTGAATCCCCATGGATCGTGAGGTGCAAAGTTCCTCTTATAGATCCCGTATCGTCCACATCTATGGTCTGAATTCCATCTCCCGAATAACTCCCTCTTGTTCTCATATGCCAGGACCATTGATACCCTACTCACGGCTACATTCCAGAGAACATTACCAGCCATATACGGGGTTTGGGCACCGTCCCTCGCCTTAGTATTCGGATCATATCCAGCCTGAACCATCCAATTCTGCTGGTCGATCAACGCACGGACGATCAAGAATGGTATGTGGTAATAAGCACCATCCAGGTAATCCTCGCCGTAAGATCCTCTGGATAACCAATGCACCAGGTCGGCGTTCTTTACATTATTCGTTTCTATGAACATTCGGCTTTTTATTGCCTGGATGTCCATACGATCTTCAGGAAGACAGCCAATCGAATTTACGAGTATATTCCTGAAGTTCTGGAGATGCCTCTGAATCATCAGTGGCAATGACCTGGACGATTCTTTGCACTTCGGGAAATCTGTTGGATTTCTTGCGTTGAGGTCGAAGGCTGTCTCAAATATCTTGAATGTCGTGTGGCAACACCAGCCCATTGGGAAGTCCAATATCTGGTATAATTCGCCATCGGCATGATTGTCAACGAATGATTTTATCCGCCCATCTACCTGATCCATTACCACGGAGTTCAGTAATCCATGAAGAAGCGCATGGGATTCAGACAGGGATTCCATTAGGAGATATCCACCCTCGGTGTTGTCGATGCAATCTATGTCGGGAGTTATTAGCCTTCCGATATATTCCGCAGACAACTGCTTGGCGTAATTTACGAGCCAGTTCAGATTAGGAGTAGCACCTGATATCCAGGCCCGTATATTCAGGGTGCCGACAGTCCTCTTGTCACGGTTATTATGATCTAATCTGTCTACGCTGTCTATGTATCGGACCCCTAGATCATAGTATTCCCCAGGATCGTTCATGGCACCTGGGAAATATGCCGGAATCGAGTAATACAAGACCCTGACGGATTCTTTGAATTGCGAAGCGATGAGAAAATCAGGTAATTGAATTGCTGCTTGTCTTGGGTTCTCGTCAAGGATAATCAGGGACATCAAAATTCAATCTTATTATGTTTATTATTCTATTCGTATCCGGATCTGTTCCGGATCTTTCCATCATTATCGTGGAATCATATCGACTAGGCAAGGAAGATCCAACGACTGATTGAGATTCCTCTGGCTGTCAAACTATCCATAAGTGCTTCAATATAATAGACTTGCGTTATATCTTGCGTCAAGAGGTTTTGCATCCGGCCATGTAAAAATAGCCTGGGCCGCATGGAAAGATGCGACCCAGGCGGTGCAGCACCAAGGAGATATGCTGTGACCCCGTGATAGGGGTCGACTATTTATTTCGCTAGAAGACCATTGTCATGAATGGCTCGACCTAGGATGTACGCCATGAGTCCATTGGCACTGAGGTCTACTTGTGAATCAGATAGGCCAACTTCCCCGCCAAACACTACGAGCAGCACAAGAAGTAACAATGCTTGTGCTTTCCTCGACACTAAGAAATCTTTTAGAAATTGCATTCAACTTACCTTTCTCTTCCTCGCCCTAGCCACCCATCCAGCGACTCCGGCGAGACAACCTACAATAATTTCCCGCCACGGTGACGGAAGTAACGGGACTGAATCTCGAACGACTTTGCCTGTAACCTCTCCTGCGGTGCCCAGTACGGCTTCACCTCCCGATCCGTCGGTAAGACCTCGGGTAAAACCATCCCAGAACGCACAGCCCGTGAGTGTCACAAGTAAGACAGTTAGTGATATGCCAATGAGCCAAAAGAACCCAATCGACACCAAGGTCTTGTCAATTTTCATATATCTCTCCTGAAATTGTATGAATGCCGGACAAACATTTTGCCGACTTTCATACTCAAGGATTTAGAAACATTCCATTATTATTCATGGCGAGTTGCTGCATGAAAGTTATACCTCCATTATCGCTTGATATATAAATTGTATTTATTGGTATCCTCTGCCAATTTGCAGCGGTTATATCAGCAAGGCTCTGGGTTGAGGTATTTGCTCCATTGCAATATGGCTCACCGTCAGAAAGTATCATTATCTGCTTCAATTGCTTCTGTGACTGATTTGCTATGATAACAGTCTGAACTCCAGCAGGTCCAAGGCAGGTCCATCCAGCGGCATTCAGACCATTCACCCACGCTGTTGCGGACCCCTTATTGGCAGGATTGGCCTTTACTGGTGATGGCCTCCACGATATGTGACCATCAGAGAAAGCGACTACTCCAAATTCAGCCTGTGATGATAATGAATTTAGTGTCTGAGTGAACTCCTGCTTCAACTCTTGAATTTCACCATTCCATCCCATTGAACATGATTTATCTAGGCACCAGAAGAAGGCATCACCTTCGTATTGCCCTCCCCAGAAGTTTATAACCTCTGGCATATCCTCTTCGTCGTCACGATCTCCACTACCACCAGAAGGTAGATCAAGAGGTCTCCTTGCATCCTGTTGGGCATAACTAAAACTGAAGATCGTCATCAAGAATAGAATCGCTAGGATATATCGCATATCAGCCCCCGATCTGTATGATTACAGCAGAACATTTTGGGGGATTCACGACCCCCCTCCTTGGAAATCATTCCGCAGATGTATCCCATCATTTACCTGACCACTCCCAATAATTGCATCTCATTCCGTCTAGCCTTACAACGCATCTACAAATGCATCCCTTATTAGGTCCGTGCAGGGTGGTCGTCTCGACCTCAGTTGGCTTCAATTCTATATCAATACCCTTAGCCTTGCAGCGGGGACACTTGTTTTTATTATCCATTATACGGTTATTCTATGCTGGGGGTAGATTGTATGATCTTCTGACGAAGAGTGAGAGTTGAGGAGATGTGATGAAGTCGAACGCACTTCCCCCAGCCAGGACCACCCCAACGGAGTACACGGTGTTCGCTGCCATTGGCACTCCTATATACGGAGACTGCACAGGCATGGTAATCGAGTTCCCTGCTGCTGACACATCCGCCGACAAGATGGTTGCTCCACCATCTATATCTAATGTTACGACATCTGAGGCATCGGTCCCTTGAGAGACCTGGACTGAAATCCTTGAATCCTGCCAGACATGATCATAAGGTATCGTAATCGTATTCGTACCATCAAAAGTACCCTGGGACGATGCTGTGATCGCTTGTCCTGGCTCGGTTAGATTCATGTGGATCACTTGCGGAGTCTCTTGCCGAAGTTGCTCCAGCGTATTCGACATCAGGAGGCTTCTGGGGAATCTCTTGACTTCGGTGACGGTAAATACCCCAGAGGCATTGGCTAGATAGAAGGTATATAGTATCAGGTCGGGTTCAGCGATGGAAGAGTTTAGATTCATAGAGACGGCCAGGGTGCCTGGGTCTACATCGATCCCTAAATACATAATACCAGCGGATCCGGCGGTCATATCAGCAGAGGTAAAGGTATGAGTCAATAGTGATGAAGTGTTATATTTCGTTGAACCTACATACGCATAAGAATTCCCGTTTGCGTTTCCGTGAGTCAGGGAAACGGTCGTCGCCGTCGCCGGGGTAGGTATATTGCACACGAACGAATACGGCCCCAATGCCCCGCCCGGAGGATCCCCTAAATCTATTTTCCTATACCACTCCGCCGCAACATCTACGGCAGTATTCTGATCCAACGCCAATAGGTCTTCTTGCACCCCCGTCAACATCGTAGTCAGGCTAGAATTATTGGTATTCATGTAATCAACATAGGCGGTGTCTGATGCTGCGAAATCCTGTAGAGGTAATAGATTGAATGTCATGACAATTCCTCGCTCACTTCCTCGCTTATCCCTAGGTACTCAGTCGCAGTCCCGGAATAGATAAATGTAACAATAATTATGATACGACTCAAGGGGTTCACCCCAAGTTCTACCTGAGTTCCGCCAATAACCCCAGGATCCGTAAATATGAGGTCTGCTAGGGTGGATTGTCCAGTATCCGTAGTTGAGGTATATGCGAATATAACCTCTGCCGAAATATTGGTCCCGCCTGTATTTATGTTGCAGACAAGCCCGAAGGCATCCCTCCATACATCGGCTTCTGAATCGTATTCCAGTTCTGCTGTATGGACAATCTTCAAAGCCCCAAGATCATATTCGTCTAGATCGACATATGGCAAGGCCACCATCGATCGACCTACGACCGTCAATTGACCCGGACCACGGAGCATTATCTCCACTGGTGTATGCAGATTAGCCAATAGGGATCCAGAAGCCTCGCTCGCTATGAGTACATTATCTATTCTACGCAATCCATTAGATGAGGATGCTACATTCACTATCTGCGAAGTCCCCTCCAGCAAATAGACATCTACGACGAATTCGTTCACCGCATTCGGATCTGATTCCTCCGGTACGGCAACATATTTAGGAGTCGAGGCTGTTATCCCCAAAATAGACCCCCCCGCATTGAGGGATGCCCTCCTGGTGATATCGATCACATCTTCTATGGTTGGTATATTGAGGCTCATGATGTGAATTCCAAAGGATCGTCGTAGTCTGGCTCTCTCGACTCCAAACCGCTACCTGGATACAGATTCTTATATAGTCCGTAAGGCTTCTTACCCATAGAGAAATGATGGGGCGGGCCGTAATATTGAACCATATATTTATCGCCCTCCATGCCTACGATGAACCCCTTCTTGCGATGCTTCTCGACCAAATTCTGGCCCCCCTTGAAGACCTTGGCGTATCCTATTATCCATACATGATTGCCTGTAGTTACGCTCATGGTAGATCCTGTCCGCAGAACCATGCCTTCACAGCCATCTGTCCGGTGGTAGGCCCACGCTTGTAAGTTCGTGTAATCTCAGTGACATAGAATCTGGCTGGCTGTTCAAATCCGTAATTAGGAGCCTCTAATTCTATGATATCATCTACCTCCAATAGAGGATTGCTCGGCAAGACAATCTCATATGAATGTGCTTTCACGATCTCACGGGTCAGTAGTTCTTTGGATTTGGCCTTCAACTTATCCATGTCGGATATCCAATGGATCGTTTCTTCACGCTCATTTACATCTGCGGATTTCGTCCCCTTGAGTACGGCTATCGATCGGATCTCCTGAAAAACATTCTCGAATCTATCCCCAGAGAACTCCAACTTCCATCGAGTAACCCGGGTAAAGACATATAGAGCCGACAAAATGAGTGCCGTCGCCGCTAGCCGTGTGATCCATAGCAAAAATGTTAAATCAGCCGCTTCCAAATCGACAGCAAGATATTCTAGAAGTGCCCATCCCGCAATAAGCCCAAATACCAGTTCTGGGGCGTATCCAGTATCTAGAGTAAGAATGATATGAAATTCATCAACCACAACGAACGACGCTTCTGAAGAATATCCATTATCCGTCAATATCTTCATGGTTATGGATTCCTGCTTCGCCCTCTTGGTATGATCATCTGACCACCAGATCTCCTCGTCGTAATTGTTATCCCAGAATCCAACAGTTGCATCGACTTCCACTAATTTACCATACGGGCTTCTCACCTCTGATAGTTGACTATCCAGACCCGTCACTGATACGGAATTTATAGACTGACCTGCGAATTGGACTCTCTTCATTGAGGATATCATTATCTCGTCGAAGAAGAATGCCGGGGGCTTGGTGAATGAGGTATCATGGGTTACTAGATATCCCCTGGAATCGAAATACGGCTTACGACCTACAATCCTTGCTAATTCGTATAGCCCCTTCATTTTGTCTACCTGGGCCAGAGCGTTTGCTATATGGGAGGAAGTTTCTCCGAATTCTCCGAACAAGATCTCTTCCCGTAATAGACTCATTTCTTCTGTCGCTATATCCACTGCCATATCCCCGAAGTCCGTGTGTATCGGCCAAGATATCCCTACAATCTGTTGTCTTTGGTATGCCTGTGCCCTACCGAATGCCTGGATCTGTACTATTTTCTTCTTACCCCTAACCGCAGCGTCAGCACCTGGGAATCCCACGATAGTCCCCGTGAAGATAGGAGGCCAATCATCCCTATAGATCCTGCGGTCCCCTTCGTATATTACGATTGGGGTTCCGTCCCTGAACATTTTATGGGTTACTTTCAATCTCCTGGTCCCGACATTCAAGCCTTCCTTATCGTCAACTACAACACGGATCGTGGCCCTGCTGGAGATTGCGTTTTCGGAATTCTCGAATACCTGATTCATGGAGATTCCACATCCCTCGACGAAATGAGTGATGTCGTATCGTGGCCCGTTCCATCTATTCAATACTACGGATTGGAGATCGTCTAATCTGGGATTCCAGATGCATACTCGATACGCTGGCCTACGATCGATCGTGTGCCATATCTGATCTAATCTAGTACCATGGTATCCAGACAGGCTCATTTTCTTCTTCCAAACTCCTTGACTTCTGAGGAGACCTCTTTTATTTCGTCACGGGTCTCCTTTACGGTATGCACGACGGTCTGGAGAACTTGGGATTGGTTATTTATTGCGTGTGTCAATTTCCTGAGAACCTCTTCTAAGATCTTCTGGCGTTCCCACTCAATATAATGGTTCTTCGGATATCCGTTGTCCTTCTTCTTTAGGGCGAAATTGGCGAATTCCCTGATCAATAGTATGGCGAATATCCCCCCAACTCCTAGTTGCGTTATGATTTGATCCATGGGAGCCCCAACCTACGAACCTGCATAATAAGTGATTACATTAGATCTGCCCTGCAACCCTACCAGCCAGAAACTATGAGGCCCGGTGAGGTCTTGCCCTGCTGCCGGGATGAGGAAGGCTTGCGGCCCTTCAACGCTGGAGAGGGCGACACTCGTCTCTACGGTATATGTCGTGCTGCCGCCCAGGGGCGTGATTGCGTATGCTCCGTAAAAAGAGGCTGATTGCCCACCGTTATCAACCAGATTGAAATTTATCCTATTATTGTCTGTATCTAGCCCCGAAGAGTGGATTGAGATCACTGGCCCAGTATAGATCTTGGACGAAGTTATTGATCTTCTATATCTCAGTAGATCTCCGGATGTATTAGTTGTTGTCGCTCCAACTAGAGAATTATCGCTGGTGAAGAATGCCGAAACTGCGTCGGGAAGAGGTCCAATCCAACGGAATGTCTTTACACCTATGGTGGTGAATGTTGCAGTCTGGGCATTCACGAAATTCAGGACACCCAGATCAGATGTGGTTTGCTCTGTAGATGTTGTATCGATTCCTGCGTCATACGGAACTAGCGTCATCGTTATCGTAGCCCCGACAGCCCCGATAGAGGTTAGATTGAACGAGTAATGATCAGTGGATGCGGTGAAATCGAATGAATTCGTAGTTATCGTAGGAGGGGCCGGGAATCCGTCGTCCGTGGACCCCTTTCGATATACCGTGGTATTCCCCTTGATGGTTCCTATACCGTCTTCCGTGGCGTTCGTGTTATAAGCCTCGGCTAATATCAGAGAGGCCGTTTCGTGGCCTCCCGTCAATTCGATCGTCCACGGGGAAGAAGCGACAGTCTCTACGCCACCACTGGTCCCAGCAACGAGTATATCGGCTACGGCAGTATTCAATACGCCCTGTACGACCCCTCCGTCATATCCCGTTATCTTCACGAATACACTGGTATTAGTATTCCCGTCAGTCTTGCCAGCGTTGACCACATCCAGGAAGATCGTGGGCGGACTATCAGTATCGTCTATAAGATTTTCAGTGCTTGGATCATGATATTCTGGGCAATCTTCGGTGGTTCCTCCCTGGAGGCATTCAGTCAAAAGCATCTTTGCGTATACGCCTATACCATCAGAAGATCCTTTCTTGGATCTGAACAAGAAGAAATATGTATAATTGGTATTCCCAGTAGGGGCAACCTCAAGGGTCGTTGCCTCCCTTATAGGCTGCTCTGGTTGCACAAGAGCATGATTTGGTAGACTGAATATCTCAACAGTCTCCATGCCACCGTATGGCTTCCGAACTGGACCCTTGAGGCCGCCTTTCCCGTGCTGTCTTCCCAACTCGTCGTTCCATCCCGTGAAGAACGAGATAGGTACGAAAATAGTCTGCCCAGATAATACAGCGTAATTGATCTCCACGGGAAAGGCGGCCTCA